>VOFI01004144.1_pt1 | contig 107807 bp, 170 predicted proteins | sample 5384131 | NCBI WGS metagenome assembly VOFI01 (sample SAMN12384728, study PRJNA508395) | human gut metagenome | isolation source: healthy gut H | host: Homo sapiens | reverse complement strand
GGCGTATGGAAATCAAAACTTCCATACGCCTTTTTATATTCTGCTCTTCAAATTGTCTAAAAGTTGACTAAAAATATATCACCGTTCATATGATACAATAATTTCTTTGCTATCTGCTGTTTTATAATCAATTGTTCCCAAATTACCAATCAAATCAAATGTCATATCTGCATTAACCTGCAATTCATCTTCAAGCTTGACTGCAGACGGCTCATCTTTTAGAAAAACTGTTAATCCATAAGGCTCTGTTTCAGATTGTATCTCTATACTATCATATGAGTATCCCTCCGGATACTCTTGACCGCTTACAATATTTATAACATTCGAAGAATCTCCTACATAATCTGTCTTATACTTCGATAGGTCAGGAATTTCGTATAGTTTTTCTTTTTTTTTCCGCACGCCGAAATCAACATTATTGACATGGCAATTAACATAATTGCAAGTACTTTTTTCTTCATAGAAACACCCCCGAAAGCTTTATTCAAAACTTTTCGATTTGAGTAAAAGGCCAAGGGACTTTAATGTCCCTTATGCTTTTCTCTTTTCTTTCGCTGTTTCAGTTCAAACATTCGCTGCTCTTCTGCCTCTTTTTTCTTGCGTCTTTTCTCTTTACGTTCCTGCTTGTTCTGTTCCTGTTGTAATTTCAACGCCTGTTGCGATTTTGTGCCAATGCCTATTTCCAACATCTGTTTCTTTTGCTTCTCGCTGCATCCGTTTCGGATTTCTTTTGATATCCTTTACAACAGTTTCAACAACCGGACTGAATTTCAAACTGAAATAGCACTTTTGAATATATTCCTGTACTTCATAATCTTTTGGTTCTGCACCAAATGTTACCTTTGCCACAGATAGTTTACCATCTTCGATACGTTCAAATATACCTACCCAAAATGGTTCTTCAAAATATACCGTCAGTTTTCCATTTACTTTGTCCATAAGAATCCCTCCTAAAATTTATTGGACAAAGAATGGACAACCCGGAGGGGCAGGTTACTTACCCTATTTATATAGGACGGCCGGGCTACCTACCGGCTCTGGTACATCAAAGATGTACGTTGCGTTTTTATCTTTGCTTTTATAATCAAGCCATGTGGCACGATTAACTTAATTCTGAAACTTCTAAGTTACTTTTTATGCTAAATAGCGAAACCATCACCTTTTGAGAAAAAAAATTTATACTCCACTTAGGGAGATATCATTTAACTCACCATTTAAAAATCAATATCGGTATACTTATTTTTCAACTTGTAAAATGCTATTATTACGCTTGTATAATATTGCATCATCCAATCATACCATATTTCTTTTGCTATAATCGTTCTTTTGATCTGCACGATTATGGCGAATATTATAACCATTAACTATACCAAAAATCAACTTATCATGTTCATTTTTAGGAACTTCATACTCAGCATTTAAAGTATCTTTTACTTCTTCACGTTCACTTTCCAAAATATCGGCAAGAATATTAATAGCTTTCTTTTTTCTGTTCCAAATTGGCATCAAAACGATAATACATTTCTGTGGCTGTTGCTAATTGCTCATATACTGAATCGGGTAAATCAGAACCGTCATATTTAACTGTTCACGCAACGCACCGTTAGGTATTTGCATTATAAATCCATTTGTCGGTTCAAGATAATATCCCTCTTTATATGCACGTAAGATATTATTAATTTGTTCAGCAAATTCTTCCTTTTGTGCTTCATTTTCAAACTGATCTGTTTCATAGTTATAAACACCAATATGGTCGTATAAAATCTCAATCACTGAAAACAATGTCTGCTCATCATATTCTTCAAGATATTGCCAAATTGGCCAAACCTCTTTATCCTGTAAGCATGTTGCAAAATACACTTCCGGTGATGGCAACAAACTTGGTGGTAAAATCTGCTCCGAATCCTGCGTATAAGAATTTGCCTCCACACTCCTCTTGTAGCCACTTCAAAATACTCTTTATCACAAAAATATTTATATACCTGTCCGAAATACTGTAATAACTCATCAAAATCTATCTGTAGTTGCTTTGTAAGTAAACCATGTCTTTCTGCGTAATATTTTTTCATATTTTTCAATCTAATCAAATCATCAATGAATGCATTACAGATTTCCCCAAAGTCATAAGCCTTATATTCGCAGGCAAATTGATTTGCAATTACATTTCTTAATTCATCAACTTTCCTCATTTCTGTCCGTTCAATCTAATAGTATTATTTTACCATATCACTTGTTTTTTACCATCTTCAAAAGAGCAATAGCAAAAAAGCTGATCAAGAATCATAACCTTCCAATATTTTCTCTCTCTGCATCTGTTCCATGTAAATAGATTGCTTTCCGGCACGCGAAAAAAAATTGTTTGTAGAAACGGTAAAAAGCTCCCGAAGGAGCTTTCCACGCTTTAAATATACACTAATTCTTTTAACACAATCTCTTCTGCTACATTTCGGATATTATTTACAGCCCTGACCCATTCCATCTGGTCACAAGCTTTCAATTCTTCCGTAATGCCCTGCTTTCTCCATCATCTGACGTACCAGAATATCCATTCTCTCCTGTGCTTCATCGTCCACAAGATTCAGATGTTCCACCAGTCTGTCTTCCAACATATACAGTGAGTACATTACCGGACGATACTCTTTCAGATACGTTTTCCGAATCATTCCATATTTCCCATAATGCGGTTCTTCATCTGTACTGACAAGATTCGGATAGTAAATTCCGTCTGCGCCAAGTATGTAGGTTCCACCCATTTTTTCAAATGTACTTTTCATGTGTTATTCCTCCTTGAAATCAGCAATGTCCTTAGATCATCGCAAAATATTTCAGGGCAGCCTTGATAGCATCTTCTTTCTCTTTCGGACACTGTGGCACTTTTGGATTTTCTGTCTTTGGCAGATTATAGTTCTCTCCTACTTCGATTCCACATTTCCTTTTGATTTGAGAAATATATAAATTTGAAACCTTCAAGCCAAACTCTTTCAGCACATAATCTTTGATTTCCTGATAGGTTGCATTCAACTCGTCGATCTCTATCGTGTCATCCGGCTTCTTTTGTTGTAAATCCATACCGGACAGGACATGGCGCACCAGCCCTTTGTGCCGTTCCTCATCATATGCAGAAATCTTCTCTTCCCGCATGTAGTCCAGAATCTGATCCAGGATCACTTTATTCTCCGGTACTCCAAGTACGCAGTCCCTGTTCGGAACCGGGATGATCTGATGGGTTCTTCCGGCATAGAATCCGGCAATCAGATTCCCTTCTTTATCCACTCCGATCGGGAACTGTGCTTTATTCCGGTAACGGAACGGTTCCTCCATTCCTGCGATCGGCTCCATGATCTGATCCAGCAATTCTTCTTCCACACTGCCAAGACGGATCAGGTTATTTCTTATTTTGTATTTTTAAACTCCAGCTGTTTCCGGTAATCCATCTCCTGAATCTGGCATCCGCCACAGCGTCTTGCCTCCGGACAGCGTGCAGATACACGAAATGCGGATTCTTTTACAATCCGCATTAATCTCACATATCCGTAGTTCTTTTTTTGCTTTCATTACTTTTACTTCAACGGTATCTCCGATGACTGCATCCTTGATAAACAGAGTATATCCATCAACCTTTCCGATTCCTTCACCACCGATTCCGATATCTGTAACTTCTACCGTCACTACGTCATTTTTCTTCATTTTTATACTCATCTTTCTTTCAGAACTTCTCTTAGATACTGGTCTTTCTTAAGTTAGATTCAAACAGACGGTTATAACCTAACCAGTCCTTTGTATCTTTTGCCTTAAAAATCTCTGTCAGTGTCTGCATCTTTGCATCAGCATTATCTGCACAATTAAGTGCCATTGCCTCAGCAAGCGCCGGTTTCTTCGGCGAACCGTATTCGAGTTCTCCGTGATGCGCTACGATACAGTGCTTTAATTCGCTGGCAAGCTTCTTTGGAAAATCCGGGATCTCACGAATTGCATCATCCAGCATTTCCACACCGATCACAATATGACCGAGCAGCTGCCCATCATCGGTATAATCATTATCCGGGAACAGGAAAGTTCCTGTGTCTTTCCGATATCATGACACATTGCCTAGCTGTATACAGAAGATCCTTATTCAGGATCGGATATGCCCCCTGCCATATATTCACAGAATTTCACTACGCTTAATGTGTGCTCCAGAAGTCCTCCGGCAAATCCGTGATGTACACTCTTTTGTTGCAGAATGTGCCTTGAAAGCTCTTGATAAACTGTTCATCATTTACAAAATAATACCGGATCACCTGCTTTTAAATACGGGTTCTTCACCTGCTTTCCATAACGCATCAGTTCTTCATACATTCCATCCACACTTTTCTCGCTGGTCGGCATATAATCCGCCGGATCGTATTCTCCCTCGTCTGCTACACGGAGCTCGCTTGATGTTCATCTGAAGATTGCCGTTATAGCTGATGATCTCCCCGTAAACTTCAATAAAATCTTTTTTCGCTGTAATCTGCAATTCCATTTGAATTCGGATCCCAGATCTTTCCATCTAAAGTTCCTGTCTTGTCCTGAAGGATCAGGTTGTCATATGGTTTTCCGTTCCTTGTCTCCGCACTTCTTTTTCCCTTTGCAAAGATACGTATTTCTGATTGTCTCGCCTTCGTGTAATGTCTCAATATATCTCATGTCATTCCTCTTCCTGCTCTATATTTTAAATTTATGGTTGCTTTTTATCTGCAAATCTATTCTTTACTTCCAACTGTCACATCAAATGTTACATCGACATAACCATCTGCGCCACGCCTCTGCCCTTTGATCCTGATCTGTGTACCGGTTCCGGCTTCTGCGATCTGTTTATGAAATCCTGCTATACCGATGATATCTGTCTTGTTAATCTCTGTGATCACATCACCATTCTGGATCCCCGCCTGCATCGCAGGCGAATCAGCCTCTACTTCCCTGACATAAATGCCTTTCGGGATTCCCTGTTCGCCGGCAAGCTTCTCCGTCACTACAACTCCGTGAACGCCAATATACGGAACTCCCTGTCCATTTGCCAGAAGTTCGATCTCTTCCTTGATATCCGAAATCGCATAGGCACTTACAAGATTTCCGTCTCTCTGCAGTTCTGACTGGTCACAGATTCCAATCACTTCACCCGCCGTGTTAAACAGAATTCCGCTCCCTTTTTTCACTTCCTGCAATATCTGTATCAAGCAGCCGGTACTGCCCGTCCGCCACTGTCCGGTAATTTCTAGTGGAACTGATGATCCCATATCCGACACCACCTGCATATCCAAACTGCTCACCAAGAACGATCACGCCGTCCCCACGGTTCACTGCATTAGAATTACCAAGCATCGCCGTCTGGATCTGGTTCCTCGTACTATCCGACAGATCTGATCTCTTGACCGCAATGATCGCAAGTCCAAGATTCCGGTCCTGCTTTTTCAAAGTTGCGTTATATGTAGTATTGTCTGAAAATGTGACTTTCAGTGCTTCTGCATCTTTTACAATTCTTGCCGGTGCCGCAATCAAAAGATCTGCTCCATTATCCCAGAAAATAACTCCCGATACAACCTGCTCCCCTGCATTCTCCCAACCTTCATCCCGGTGCACGGCATAGATCTCAACCACACTTTTTCCTGCTGACAATGCCACCTGGTATAATGCATGGTTCATCTCCTGATAATCTTCGACAGTCAGATCCGGATACTGAATCTCTTCCTCCTGTGCTTCCTGATCCTTGGTATCCGTCTCATTCTCAACCGGAGTTTCCTCCTGATCCAGCGGAATCGTTACCTTCTCTCCGCCCAGATGTGTCATCGCCCATGGGCGAAGGGCATAAAACGCAAGGCCTGCTTGCAAGTCGAGAAAATCAGTCCTCTTCCTGCAAGCCTGCACAGATTTCCCATGATTCCTTTTTTTACTTCGCTGTTCATCTTTTTACTGTTTCCTGCAAAAACGAATATTTTTCTTCCTCACTGTCGTGCGGTTCTTCGTTATGCTTATTCTCCCGATTATCAGACATTGTGCTTCTCCTTAGACCTCCGGAGTGCTTTCAGCCACACCTGGTTTTAGTATACATGATTCCCCGCAAATGTTCAACGAAATTTCACCTTTCCACTTTCATTTAGCCGGTAAATAAGTTAGAATAGAACCAGACAAAATATGAGGTATAAATGTATTATGAATCAAAAAATCTTTAACAAAATTGGAATTTCCAAAATTATAGAGATGCTGACCGATCACGCTTCTTCCCTGGCGGAGCTTCATTCTGCCGACGGATCAAGCCGATGACCGATCTTAACAAAATCATCACTGCACAGGAACAGACTGCCGCAAAGATTTACCCGCATTGTAAAGAAGGGAATTCCTTCTTTCAGCGGCGCTATGCTGTCTCCGACTCTCTCAAGCGCCTGGAGATCGGAAGTGCCTTAAGCGCACCGGAACTCCTCCGGATCGGCAAGCTTCTTCAGACAACCGCCCGGATCAAATCCTACGGCCGTCATGAAAATGCAGACGATCAGGTAGATTGTCTGGATGTATATTTTGAACAGCTTGCGCCGCTTACACCACTTTCTGCCGAAATTGACCGCTGCATTCTTGGTGAAGATGAGATCAGCGATGATGCCAGCAAAGCAAATAAAGCAGATCCGCCGCAGTATTAACGGCATGAATGACAAAGTCCATTCTACCATGACCGGACTTTTGAACGGTTCCATGCGCACCTATCTCCAGGATGCCATTATTACCATGCGTGGCGACCGTTACTGTCTCCCGGTAAAAGCCGAGTACCGCAAAGCCAGGTAAATGGTCTGATCCATGACCAGTCAGCAACCGGCTCCACACTTTTCATTGAGCCGATGGCCGTTGTCAAACTGAACAATGATCTGAAAGAATTATATGCCCAGGAGCAGGAAGAAATCCAGGTGATCCTTGCCCGCCTCAGTGTGGATGCAGCTGAATATATTGAAGAAATCCGTCTGAACTACAAAGCACTTGTAGAACTGGATTTTATTTTTGCAAAAGGTGCACTGGCACTGGATATGAACGCCAGCCGCCCAGTCTTTAACACCGAAGGCCGGATCCGGATCCGTGAGGGAAGGCACCCTCTTCTGGATCGTAAAAAAAGTTGTTCCGATCAGTCTGACACTTGGAGATACCTTTGATCTTCTCGTCATAACCGGTCCGAATACAGGTGGTAAGACCGTTTCCCTCAAGACTGTGGGACTTTTTACCTTGATGGGCCAGGCAGGTCTGCACATTCCTGCACTTGACCGTTCAGAACTTGCTGTATTTAACCAGGTTTATGCTGATATTGGTGACGAACAGAGTATTGAACAGTCTTTAAGTACCTTCTCTTCTCACATGACAAATGTGGTTTCTTTCCTAAATCATGTGGATGAGAATTCATTAGTCCTTTTCGATGAACTTGGTGCGGGAACCGATCCTACTGAGGGTGCTGCACTCGCTATCGCCATTCTGTCACATCTGCATAACCGTGGAATCCGCACTATGGCAACGACACACTACAGCGAACTGAAGGTATTTGCTCTTTCTACTCCGGGAGTAGAAAATGCCTGCTGTGAATTTGACGTGGAGACATTGAGCCCGACTTACCATCTTCTGATCGGTATTCCTGGAAAAAATGCTTTCGTTTCGATTTCCGAAAAACTCGGCCTTCCGGATTATATCATCCAGGATGCCAAAACGCATCTGACCGAGGAGGATGAATCTTTTGAAGATCTCCTTACTGATCTGGAACAGAGCCGCAAGACCATCGAAAAAGAGCGGGAAGAGGTTGCTTCTTACCGCCGCGAGATGGAGCGTCTCAAGTCCGAACTCAAGAACCAACAGGAAAAGCTGGATACACAGCGCGACCGGATCATTCGTGAGGCAAATGCCAGAGCAACCGACATTGTTCAGGAAGCCAAAGATTTTGCTGATGAGACAATGAAGAACTTCCGCAAATTCGGCAAAGCCAGTATTTCCGCTTCCGAGATGGAAAAAGAAAGAGAACGGATCCGCAAGCAGCTTTCCAAAACTGAAAATAAAAACCGTCTGGAAAAGAAAAAACCTTCCAAAGCTTACAAGGCAAGCGATTTCCATCTGGGCGATTCTGTAAAAGTACTGAGCATGAATCTGACCGGAACGGTAAATTCACTACCGGATGCCAAAGGCAACCTGTTTGTCCAGATGGGTATTCTCCGGTCACAGGTCAATATTTCCGATCTCGAACCGATCGAAGAACCGCTTACGGTTACTGCAAAGCAGATGCGCAGAACCAGCAGTGGCAAGATGAAGATGGGCAAATCCATGCATGTCAGTCCAGAGATCAATCTTCTTGGCAAAACAGTCGATGAAGCAGTTGCCGAACTTGACAAATATCTGGATGATGCCTATATCGCACACTTAAGTCCGGTACGAATTGTACACGGGAAAGGAACCGGCGCACTCAGGAACGGGATCCATCAGTATCTGCGCCGCCAGAAACATATCAAATCCTTCCGGCTGGGAGCTTTCGGGGAGGGCGATGCCGGTGTAACTATCGTAGAATTCAAATAATCATTGGGGAACTATCATGGTGACTAAACAGAAAATCTTAATTGTAGATGACGACGAGAATATTGCAGAACTGATTTCTCTCTACCCTACAAAGGAATGCTTCGATACGATGATCGTACACGACGGGGAAGAAGCTCTTACCGCATTTGAATCCTATCAGCCAAACCTGATGCTTGCTCGACCTGATGCTTCCGGGCATCGATGGCTATCAGGTCTGTCGCGAGATCCGCAGTAAGCACAATACCCCAATCATTATGCTTTCCGCAAAAGGAGAAGTATTTGACAAGGTGCTCGGTCTGGAGCTTGGTGCCGATGATTACGTCTTAAAACCATTCGATTCCAAGGAGCTTGTCGCAAGAGTAAAAGCGGTACTCAGACGCTATCAGCCTGCCAAACCAGAAACTCCTGCCGCCAGCCGCGGAAAGGTTGTTGACTATCCGGGAATCGAGATCAATCTTACCAATTACGCAGTAACCGTTGATGGTAAGAATGTAGATATGCCGCCAAAAAGAACTGGAACTTTTGTATTTCCTCGCCTCTTCACCAAACCAGGTATTCACACGAGAGCAGCTCTTAGACCGTATCTGGGGCTATGAATATATCGGAGACACTCGTACCGTTGATGTTCATATTAAGCGTCTGCGCGAGAAGATCAAGGATCATCCTTCCTGGGGACTTAGTACCGTCTGGGGAATCGGTTACAAATTTGAGGTGAAGTAATGAAAAGTACTCTTTACCTTAAATTTATCCTCTTATATATTATTCTCGGATTTTTAAGTATTTTTACAGTGGCATCCCTGTCATCCACACTGACAACCCACTATCTGGAAAGCAAAGATTTCCGGCAATATGTATCAGTCGGCGAATCTGCTTGCATCCAATTATCTGCCGGACTATTTTTCCAAAACCATTGCTCTGGCAGATGTTTATACACAGCTCAATGGTATGAGCGATTATCTGAATTCAGATATCTGGTTTGTTGATAATGAGGGATCTTTACTTGCATCTGCCAAATCCGGCGATGTATCGTATGCCCCTTCCCGGATTGAAAATTTTGATCCTGCAGAATCTGGCGGCTCCACTTATCTGACCGGTGATTATCACGGGTACTTCAACTCAGAAATGATCACCGTGATTGCTCCGGTCACAGAGAATTTTTCAACCCACGGATATCTGCTTGTACATAAGCCTTACTCGCAGATCACAGACGCACATTCTGTTCTGATGCGTAACACGTATATCGTGATTCTGATCATTTATGTGCTCTCATTCATTATTTTGCTGGGTGTACATTTTCTGATCTACCGCCCGCTCGTCAAGATTACGAATGCAAAAAAGCAGTATGCTTCCGGCAATCTGGATGTTGTCATCCCGGTTAATACGCAGGATGAGATAGGATATCTTTCCGCATCCCTCAACTACATGTCTTCCCAACTGAAAGATATGGAGGATTACCAGAAGAAATTTGTGGCAAATGTATCCCATGATTTCCGTTCTCCTCTGACTTCCATCAAAGGCTATGTTGAAGCCATGGCGGATGGCACGATCCCACCTGAAATGCAGGGCAAATACTTAAATATCATCTTATTTGAAACAGAACGTCTTACTGACCTTACACGCGATCTGCTGACATTGAATGAATTTGATACGAAGGATCTTCTTCTTGATAAAACAGATTTTGATATTCACGAAGTGATCCGTAACACAGCAGCTTCTTTCGAAGGTACCTGCACTGCCAAAAAATTTCTATCGAACTTCTTCTGGCAACTCGTACCCTGTATGTACATGCTGACCAGCACAAAATCCAACAGGTTCTATACAATCTGCTGGACAACGCGATCAAATTCAGCAATCCGGAGTCTACGATCACGATTGAAACCACACCGCGCGGTGACAAAGTATATACTTCCGTCAAAGATTATGGAATTGGCATTCCGAAATCAAGTATCAACAAAATATGGGAACGTTTTTACAAAAGCGATCTCTCCCGCGGAAAAGACAAAAAGGAACCGGACTTGGGCTTTCAATCGTAAAAAGAAATTATTCAGGCACACAATGAAAATATCAATGTGATCAGTACCGAGGGAGTTGGAACAGAATTTATCTTCTCCCTTCCACTGACGAAAAAATAGCAATAAGAAAGAATGTGCCAAGGCACATTCTCGCGCCGAGCGCGGTCGCTTGCGACAATCTATATCTTTGCGCGAGTGCGCATCTCCGGCACGCAGTGCCTTTTATTTCATAGGAAGTTCCTTTGGAATTTCCTATGAAACAAAAAAAAAAAACGGTTGTAGCCGGCATAAATAATACATCTGATCCTCCCCGCCGTCAAAGCTCACTACCTTGATTCGGTCTTCCCCTGTTGTTTTTGTCCATAGAGTCCAGAACATTCACCACAAGGTCTGCTACTGTTTCATTGGTTGCAAAAATTCCTTTTACATCCGGATACTTTTCAAGAAGATACTTGATTGCATCCTGCTGTGCCGTCTGGGTATCCCGGCTATCTGCGTTCTCTTCCTCTGCTTTTTGCACATTATCTGCAGTCTCCTGGGAATTCTTTTCAGATGAATCTGCATTGATCTCTTTTTGAGATCGCATCCAGATCATCCAGATGCCAGATCTCTGCAACCGTTACATTCGGATCATTCTTTTCCACTTCCTGTACAAATCCCTGCTCTCTTTCTTCAGAAGAAGTAGACTTGGAGTCATGTGCGATTACAAGGATCTGACCACTCTCACCGATACTGTTGCACAGCTTACTTGCTTTGCTGTTGCAGCGGCAGTTGTATTATCTGTATCAATCATGGATACAATATTCTGATAATCGGTCCCGGAATCAAATGCTACGATCGGGATCCCATTCTCTGCAGCAAGATCAAACTGAACCTCACATGCCCCTGAATCAACTCTTTGCGATCCCGACCGCAACCGGATACCGTGCAAGCTCCTCATCCAGAATATTTACCTGATCATCTACATCATTCTCTGTCTCCGGCGCAGAATAAACAAGCTTTACTTTATCATTCCCTTTATATCCCAGGTTTGTATTAATATCCGCTACCGCCTGCTTTGCACCTTCCTGAACAGCTTTCCAGTATGCGGAAGAACTTCCTCTTCCTATAATAGAAATCGAGCTTCCTTTCTCCAGATTCAGTCCCTGCACATTGCCATATGCAGATGGCTGTAAAACATCCAGGTTACTCTGATGCTCATTCTCTTCCCTTGTCTCATGACTGAATGTCTGCTCTTTTCCTGTACCTGCATCATTCTTGCTTCCAGTTCCACATCCACCAGTCAAAAGTGCCACACAAAGTACAGCCGAAAGTATACTCCACCGTTTTTTTCATAAATCCACTCCACTTTCTCTATCTTAAAATCAGTTTCATTATTGGTTATAAAATGATACAGTACCCACTATACACCAAATCGCCCGGGAAAGGTAGAAAAAATTTCTTAAGATTTCATAAATTCTTTTTGGTTTCATTTGTAAGTTTTATATTACTAACCTTTTGGTTTTATATTTCTAACCAAAGAAATGCCCATTTCGCGCTATTAGTTTGACATTTCTAACTCAATTGTATCTATTTTTAAGCATAAATTCCTCTTGTATATTTTCAAGTTCTGTATTAGAATAAAGTTATGCGAAAGGCATATCGATTTTAACTTTTTCATAATAATAAGGAGGATACATATCATGGCACACGTAATTTCAGACGAATGTGTAAGCTGCGGAGCTTGCGAAAGCGAATGTCCAGTAGGAGCAATCTCTATGGGTGCAGATCATATGCAGATCGATGCTTCTGCATGTGTTGACTGTGGCGCTTGTGAATCAGCATGTCCTACAGGAGCAATCAGCGCTGAGTAATCAGAACACGTAGATTGAATAAGACAGTAAGAAAGAGACGATTTTCATCTGAAGATCGTCTCTTTTTATGTATACGTCTGAACCAAATACAGATCCAGTAAGCATCATCCTATCTGACATTCTTCCCTCTGCAACATTTGTCGAACGATTTTTCTTTCCATCTCTTCTTCTTATGCTACAATAGACTTGTACTCAATCTATATCACATACTTATTTTAATAAGGGGGTTATCGTATGGGCGACGTTCATTACATGATCTCAGAAGCTGCCAAACACGTTGGCGTAGAATCACATGTTCTTCGCTACTGGGAGGAAGAGCTTGATCTTCCGATCGGACGCACTGAGATGGGACATCGGCACTATACGGAAGAAGATATACAGCTTTTTAGCTGTATCAAAGAACTCAAAGAACAGGGACTACTCCTGAAGGAGATCAAACAGCTCCTTCCGGACATGCTTCGCACAAAAGCACTTCTGAAGGCCAGAAAATCGGATGCACCAAAGGTCGCCGCTTCGATAAACGAAGTTGCTGACCCCCCAGGATCCGGCTCTTTCTGTTTATACAGAAGACAACCTTTCTCTTTCTGTTTATCAGCCTCTGCTCGAAGAGTCTCTCCGAAAAAATTCTTTTGGAAAACAACCAGATCCTGGAGGGGTCTCTCGGCAAATCCGTATCTGAAAAAAGTAACAAAGGAAATGGATTTTCTTTTTACAGGCAAAAGAACGCCTGGAAGAAGACCGTTACCGGAAGCTTGATCATTTACTTCGTCAGCAAAGAGGCACTCCGGAAAGAAGCTTCAAAATCTGCCGCCGGACATTACCTGCGGAAATTATTTGGCGAAACCACATAAAAGTCAAAAGACAGAGAACAGTTTTGATTCTGTTCTCTGTCTTTTTCATTTCATAATTTCTTATTCCCCATCCACAACTTTTCGTTCTGAATTGGCAGTGTACTGCGGAAGCCATGTAAGCGTTACGGTTCCTATCGGACCGTTTCTCTGTTTTGCAATAATGATCTCTGCCTCATTGACATGCTCCGTATCCTTATTATAATAATCATCTCGATAAATGAACATAACCACGTCGGCATCCTGCTCGATTGCTCCCGACTCTCGAAGATCGGAAAGCATCGGTCTGTGATCTGGTCTCTGCTCAACCGCACGGCTCAGCTGTGACAGCGCAATGACCGGCACACTTAATTCTCGGGCAAGCGCTTTTAAGGAACGGGAAATATCGGAAATTTCCTGTTGACGGGACTCATTACGTCCACCAACACTTCCGCTCATCAACTGCAGGTAGTCGATGATGATCAGCTCAAGATTATGTTCCATTTTATATTTTCTGCATTTGGAACGCATTTCCGAAATCGAAATACCCGGTGTATCATCAATGATCAGGTTCGATCTTCCAATTGTTCCGGCACCTTCGATCAGCTTTTCCCCAGTCAGAATCCTTCAGATTACCAGTTCTTAAAAGCTGTGCATCTACATAGGATTCCAGCGAGAACAGACGGTTTACAAGCTGTTCCTTTGACATTTCCAGACTGAATATCGCAACTGTACGATTCTGTTTAAACGCCACATGCTGTGCAATGTTCAGTACAAACGCCGTCTTACCCATAGAAGGACGGGCTGCGACCAGGATCAGATCGGAGGGTGCAGACCGGATGTCTTGTAATCCAGGTCAATAAATCCAGTCGGAATTCCTGTAACAGTTCCCTTTACTCTTAGATGCTTTCTCAATTTTCTCAAGGGCATTTAACACTACCTGCTTGATCGGCACGTATTCACCGTTTCCTCCGCGGTTCTGCACCAGCTCAAAAACCTGCTTCTCTGTCCTTTTCAAGGATCGCCTCCAGCGGCTCCTGCCCCTGATAACATTCATCCGCAATCGCTTCATTCATCTTGATCAGACGCCTCAACGTTGCTTTTTCAGAGACGATCTCAGCATAATACTTTACATTTGCCGAGGTTGGAACTGCTGTTACCAGATCCCGGACAAATTCAAGACTACTGATCTCTTCCGGAACAGCTTTTTCACGCAGACGGTTCTGCAGTGTAATCAGGTCAACGGGTTTTCCCTCATTAAAAAGTTCTACCACTGAATCGAAAATTACACCATATGCCTTTTGATAAAAGTCATCTCCACAAATGATCTCGGCGCCTACTGTAATCGCATCCCGGTTATCAGTATCGCTCCAACAACAGACTGCTCTGCCTCTATGCTGTGTGGCGGTACTCTCTTAATGAGTGCTTCATCCATGTCTCAGATCCTCCTAAGCTTCCCCAACGTGCACTTTTTAATTCAGCAGTCACTTTCTGGTGAAGTTTGACCGGTACAAGATGCATTCCAGGTGTACGGATTGCTTCTTTTGATCTGGATCTTTTTCTTTATCAAGATCATATCCCAGCTGTTCTTTTACTGCAATTGCAATTTCCTTTGAAGACACAGAACCGAATGTTCTTCCACCTTCCCCGGTCTTGATCTTGAGTTCTACTTTTGCTTTGCCTCTAATTTCTTTGCAAGTTCCTGCGCGCTGCCAGATGCTCCTGTGCAACCTTTTCTTCATTCTGTTTCTGAAGCTTTAAGTCATTTAAATTCTTTCCATTTGCTTCCAGTCCAAGGTTTTTTTTGAAAATGAAGTTTCTTGCATATCCGTCACTTACATTTACAACCTCACCTTTTTTCCCCAAAGGGATTTTACATCTTCCAATAAAATAACTTTCATCTTAAATATCTCCTTCTTCTATCATAATATCGATTGTCTTTTTTCAGAGTTTCAATCGCTCTTTCCATATCGGAATATGGAAACTGGGCACCGGCAGTGTTGATATGACCGCCTCCGCCGAGCCGCTCCATAATGATCTGTACATTGATCTCATCAATGGAACGTGCACTGATGTAAATCTTACCATTATATTCAGTCAGTACAAAAGAAGCCTTAATCTCCTCAATATTGAGAAGCTCATTTGACGCCTGTGCTCCGATAATAGTGGGACTTTCAATTCCCAGATGTTCGCCTCGCGCGATCGCGAATACATCCCGATATACCTCAGCCCTGCTGATTACTGCACTTTTGCCCGGTAAGATGCCATATCATCACGGAGGAGTTTTCTTACATAAGTAACATCTGCGCCACATCTTCTCAGGTACGCAGCCGCCTCAAAGTCCGGACTCCTGTTCTGGACATGAAATTGTTGGTATCAACCAGAATACCTGCATACATACTGTTCGCTTCCATGGAATTCAAACGCAGATCATCGCCGATATACTGAAGAACCTCTGCTACCATCTCACACGCCGAGGAAGCATATGGCTCAATATACGACAGAACCGCATTCTCAATCACTTCATCACTCTGTCTGTGGTGATCCAGAACTGCAATCGTCTTCGTCAGACGAAGCAGGCGTTCACATTCTGTCATCTTTGGCTTATTGGTGTCAACAACAACTACCATTGTATTGTCATCTGCCAGTTCCTCCGCCTCATGGGAAGTCACAAACAGATCATCCGGATACTTCGGATCATCAGTAAATGCTTCATAAAGCGGTCTGAGTGTCACAGAAATATCGTTCAGGACAATATTGACTTTCTTTTTTCATCGCACTTGCTGCCCGGTAAATACCGATTGCCGCACCAAATGAATCCACATCTGCCATCTTATGTCCCATTACGATCACACGCTCTTTTCCGGTGATAAACTCCCGGAGTGCTTCTGCTTTTACTCTTGCTTTTACTCGGGTATTCTTAGCAGTCTGCTCACGCTTTCCGCCATAATAGCTGATTCCCTTGTTATTCTTCACAACTACCTGATCTCCGCCTCTTGCAAGTGCAAGATCGATCGCTATACGGGCATAATTATATCCTGCAAAGATAGGTATCTGTACTGAGTCCAAGCCCAATACTTAGTGTAACCGGAATCTGATTGCCGATACTGACTCCTTTTACTTCATCAAGTAAAGAAAAACGGTCTTTTTCCATTCGATTGAAGCTTTCTTTTTTTAATTACAACAAAATATTTGTCTTTCTCAAGCTTCTTCACAATACCGGAAAAATCCGCAATATACTGGTTGATCTTACGGTCGATCAATGCCACCAGAAGAGACTGCCTTACTTCCTCGACACTTTCCATGACCTCTTCATAGTTATCAATATAAACCAGTCCGGCCACCAGCCGCTGCTCTTCATTCGCCCGGATATACCGGTTCAGCTCTGTCACATCCTGAAGATGTATCGCAATAAAATATTCCTTTTCCTCCGGTATCTCCAGAAGCTGCTCTGTCTCACTGAAACCTTCGACCGATACGCACTGGATCTCAGCCTGATAATCTCTGTCAAGATAATTGAATTCCAGGCTTACCGATTCATTCTCTTCCTTTGGAAATACGCCCCGGTTCAACTCCGGAATATATTTACTCAGATAGGTATCCTTCCGGATAGTCGTCCCAAGGACTTCCCGAAACTGTGTGTTCGTCCAGATGATTTTTCCATCATCCAGTAAAATCGCATACGGAATCGAAAGTTCCTTCAGAAGTGTATTCTGGACAACCCCGTACTGCGCTGCAAACTCTACCATGTCTGCCAGAATCAGAGACTTATTGTAAAAATACATAATGCCAATGACGACTGCATAAACCAGCACAAACGCACTCATAAGCAGCCCGGCCTTTCGATCCATCCTGAAGATCCAGATATTCATCAGGATAAGGAAAAGAATCATAATTCCCGGCCATTGCATATACAATTTCAGTTGTCCCTTTAACTTTATATCCTTTTTTCATCTTTCAGCCCTCTTAAAACCTATAGATATTTGTATTATATCACCTTTCCGGATATTAGGGAACTAAAAAATGTGCCAGGGAACGTACACCCTGACACATTTTTCTTTCTTTTATTAAGCTTCATATCCATTCGGATTCATTGTCTGCCATCTCCATGAATCCTCCACATCTTGTCGATTCCGCGTTCTGCAACCCATCCGAGCTCGTTCTTTGCTTTTTTCTGCATTACAGTAGCATGTTGCGATATCTCCGGCTCTTCTTGGCTTGATCTGGTAAGGGATCTCTTTTCCACATGCTTTTTCAAATGCATGCAATACATCCAGTACTGAATATCCCACTCCGGTTCCAAGATTATAAATGCTTACGCCTGATTTTTCCTGGATCTTCTTCAGCGCCTTTACGTGTCCAATTGCAAGGTCAACCACATGGATGTAGTCTCTCACACCTGTTCCGTCCGGTGTATCATAATCATCACCAAATACCCCCAGGCATTCCAGCTTACCGATTGCAACCTGTGCAATATATGGAAGCAGGTTGTTCGGGATACCCTTCGATCTTCTCCCATCAGTCCGCTCTCATGTGCGCCGATCGGATTGAAGTAACGAAGAAGAACAACATTCCACTCCGGATCTGCCTTATGCAGGTCTGTCAGGATCTGTTCAAGCATCCATTTTGTCCATCCATAAGGATTCGTACAGGTTCCCTTCGGGCATTCTTCTGTAATCGGGATAAATGCCGGATCACCATATACCGTTGCTGAAGAACTGAAGATGATGTTCTTCACATTATGGTTACGCATAACATCACAAAGTGTAAGTGTTCCTGCAATATTGTTCTGATAATATTCAAGTGGCTTTGCAACAGATTCTCCGACTGCTTTAAGTCCTGCGAAATGAATGACACATTCTACACTTTCTTTGTCAAAAATCTGATCCAGTGCTTCTTTATCTCTGATATCTGCTTTATAAAATGTAACGTTCTTACCGGTGATCTTCTCTACACGTCTGATTGCTTCTTCAGAAGCATTGCAAAGATTATCTACTACAATAACTTCATATCCTGCATTCAGCATCTCTACACATGTGTGACTGCCGATAAATCCGGCTCCGCCTGTTACTAAAATTGCCATGATTTTTTCCTCCTGAAATTAGAATCATTTACTTTTCTTTACACACTATAGCACACATCCTGCATATATGGAAGTGTTTTTACTAAATTATTTATATTTTTAGTAAATCAAATGAACTATTTACTAAATTTCAACACATTCCTACTCTTCCCAGAGATTTTCCGGATAAAGACCTTCTTTTTTCAGATTGCGGATCGCTTCTACGACAACCGGTTTGTCTTCTTTATAAGTTACGCCGTACCATTTATCTGCCGACGGAAGAACCGCGCTGTTGCGCGGTCTGCCTCCAGAAGATTGCTTACGACTGCCGGCAGGAAATATTCACACTTCATCGGATTTTCAGTAAGTCCTTTCTTCAGGAACTGTGGAAATTCTGCTTTCAGCTCGTCCAGTATGCTTCTCGTAAATCCCCACATATTCATGGAAACCAGTGTATCCTCTGGTAAATTTTCCCCAGGTTTCGCCATCATTTTCGGTAAACGCAATCTTACCGGCACGCTTCTCAATGCGGGTTCTTTCGGTAATATTTACCAGTTCCCCTTCTTCATTGGTCGTACAGATTCCTCTTGCCACATGACCATTGTCTGTTACTGTATTCTTCAGAAGATATCCGACCATCGCATAACGATACTTATCATCATCCTCATGCTCAGACAGATAATTATAAATTGCTTCAAACGCATGTCTTCCATAATAATCATCTGCATTGATAACAGCAAATGGTCCGTCAATCTCATCAATACAGCTTAAGACGGCATGACCGGTTCCCCATGGTTTTACTCGGCCTTCCGGAACTTCAAAACCTTCCGGAATGTTGTTGATATCCTGAAATACATAAGAAACCTCCATATATTTTGCCATACGGTTTCCTACTGCTTCTCTGAAACTGTCTTCATTTTCTTTCTTTATGATAAAAATAACCTTCTCAAATCCGGCTCTTTTTGCATCAAACAGGGAAAAATCCATAATGATGTGTCCCTCTTTATCAACTGAATCGATCTGTTTAAGTCCGCCATAACGGCTTCCCATTCCTGTTTGCCATAATTACTAAAACTGGTTTTTTCATAATTGATTCTCCAATTCTTTTTTAGATTTCAACCTGAACGTATGGCATTAAAGCGATATGTCTTGCTCTCTTTGATTGCTACTGTAAGAGCTCTCTGATGTTTTGCACAGTTTCCTGTGATTCTTCTCGGAAGGATTTTTCCTCTCTCAGAAACATATTTCTTCCTGTTTCACGCATAAATATCTGATTACACCATCCATGATACGAATTCTTTCTTCGATTTCGCCTGGTGTTGTTGTTTCAGATTCAAAGTGAATGAAGTAGTAGTAAGCTTCTTTCATCTTCTGGATTTCGTAAGCTAATCTCTTCTTTCCCCATTCGTCAACGTCAGTAATGTTACCACCGAAACGTGTAACAAGTGCTTTCACCTTTTCGATTACTTCTGCTCTGGCGTCGTCTTCGAGTTTTGCGCTGACAACAACTGCTAATTCATATTTGCTCATGTCCTGCACCTCCTTATGGTCTTTTGGCTCCTGGATCCGCCGGGAACAAGGATAAATAATATATCACAAGTTGGTATGATATCATAATTCAAGCTTTGTTTCAAGCCTTTTTTCTTATTTCTTTTGTATTTTTTCAACCAGTCTGCGCGGTACCATTACCTGGTGTCCGCATCCCTGACATTTCAGACGAAAATCCGCCCCTACTCTCAGGATCTCCCACTCTGAGCTTCCGCACGGATGCGGTTTTTTCATCCGGATCACATCTCCGACTTCAAATTTTGCTTCTGCTGCCATCTCTTTACTCCTCTTTTATTCTCCTGCCGGCTGTACATTTACCCTGACACCGTGTACGATCGTTCTGTCATCATTTCCTCCCGTGTACAGGTGGACAACGTCACGATCTGCGAATCATTTCCCACTTCCACACCTGTATCATACAAAGAAGACGCCTTCGTTGCTTCAAGGAAGGATGCAAACGCCGCATCATCTGCGAACTGATATGTATAGCCTTCGGAAGTATCTTTTACCACTCCAACAGAATAAATCTGATAAGTAGCCACATTGCCATCCGGTGTATAAATATAGAAGGAAGGGTATTTTTCCCAGAAACTTTTTTTTTCGTGATACTGCTCCAGCTCATTAAACATCGTTCCATTATACATATAATGTCCGTAAATGATCGTGTTTCTGTCATTAAAATCCGCATGATTATAAGCATTTACAAAAAATCGTTCCTACGGTATTGTCATATCCTTTGAATGTCTTACTCAGATATTCTGAATTATCACTTCCCTGCACAACCGGATAATTGATCACCGCCGGTTCATCAAAACGGATCCATGCAACCACATCCGGATTGATCTGTCTGAGTGCATCGAAATCCACGGAAAATCTGCTTCCATCCTGATCGTCCGTCCCGTTCTCCTGTTCCCCCTTATCTTCCGTAACCGCAAGCTTTACCAGATCATTATACTCACTTTCCCTTTGTGATATCCGTTAAAAGATTTTATACAGCTGAAAGGCAGAAAATGCAAACACACAGATTGCAACGATCAAAATGACCGTACTGATGATTCCACCTTTTTCTTGCGCCGATCACGCCTGGAATGCTTTCCATACCGACCATGTCCTTTCCGTCCCATAATTTCCTCCTCTGCTTTTTATATATGATGTTCCCAGATTGCTCCATTGCCATGTAATCTCAGAAGTCCTATTTTCTTCCATATTTTCACGATATCAGCAGTATAACATACTTTTTAGAGTTTTTTTAATAGAGAGTTTATTGATTTTTGTGTGTGCAGGCGTACAATGTAAACCATCGTATAGTATCATATGATGTTGTGGTCAAAAGGTATTTTGACCCCTTTGATACCAGATTGCTACGTGCTTTCTGGCCTTTTGCCCCTGGTATCATCATATTCTATAAATAAAAAAAGATTGGGTGAACATTATGAAAGAAAAACTGATGCGTTTTATGTATGGAAGGTACGGAGTAGATACCTTCGGCAAATTTCTCTTATGGAGCGGCGTAATTCTGATGCTGATCACAAGCATCTTCCATTTTCGTATTTTTTATGTAATTGGGTGGGCATTCGTGATATACTCTTTACTATCGCATGTTTTCACGTCAGACCTACAAGCGTGCACTGGAAAACCAGAAATTTCTCCAGCACACTTCAAAGATCCGTGGATTTTTTGCAAAACAGAAGTATATGGCAGCGCGCAAGACACACCACATTTACAAGTGTCCAAACTGCAAGCAGAAGATCCGTGTCCCAAAGGGAAAAGGTAAAATTGAGATCCGCTGTCCAAAATGCCAGACTACTTTTTATCAAAAAAGCTAACGATCAGGAGAATAATCAATTATGCAGGATCCTTACTCAATACTCGGCGTTTCACGGGATGCTTCCGACGAGGATATCAAGAAAGCCTACCGCAAATTAAGCCGTATTTATCATCCGGATGCCAATATCAACAATCCAAATAAAGATCAGGCAGAAGCCAAATTCAAAGAAATCCAACAGGCTTACCAGCAGATTATGAAAGAAAAAGAAATGGGTGCCTCCGGATATACCGGAACAGGCTCCGGAAGTTATGGCGATGCCGGAAGCGGATACGGAGGTTTTGGCGGTTTTGGTCCATTCGGCGGTTTCTACGGTCAGTATACCAATCAGAATCAGCAGACAACCGAGACAGAAGAAGATATTCATCTGCGTGCCGCCGCCAATTATCTGAACAGTGGTCATTATAAAGAAGCTTTAAATGTCCTTTCAGGAATCAAAGACCGTTCTGCCAGATGGTACTATTACAGCTCTATCGCCAATTCCGGCATGGGCAATAATGTCCTCGCCCTGGAGCACGCCAAAGAAGCTTTCGTCTGGAGCCGTCCAACTATCAATATCAGTCTCTTGTCAGCCGTCTTGAAAATGGTGGAAGCTGGTATCGTACACAACAGACAATGTATGGCGGTACACCAACGATCAACAATGATTTCTGCGTGAAGCTCTGCATTGCCAACATCATGTGCAATCTCTGCTGTGGCGGCGGTGGATTCTTCTGCGGTTCTCCTTATACATACCACTAAATGACAGGAGGAAATACTATATGTTAGATTATCTTGTTGTCTATGACAGTGAGACAGGAAATACAAAAAAAAAGCAACAGAAATTTTTGCATCCCTTCCGGGGATGTCCAAAGATCTGATAAATCTTCATGAACGTACCGATTTCCCAGAAGCCAAAATTTATTTTGTTGGTTTCTGTGTTCACCGCGGAACCTCCGCCGCCTCGAGATTGGCAACTTCCTTTCCGGTCTGTCGGACAAATCCGTTGCTCTCTTTGGAACCTGCGGTGCCGGAAACAGCCCGGAATACTACAAAGAGATCGCATCCAGCGTCCGGATCTGGCTTGAAGATGACAATCACTATCTCGGTTCTTTTATCTGCCAGGGGGAAAATGCCGCTTGCTGTCCGTCAAAAATATGAATCCTTGCTGAACACACCAAAAAGATTGCGATTGCCAGCAAATCCGAAGGCAATTACAGAATTTTGACGAAGCAATGATTCATCCGACACGCACAGACCTTTGAAAATGCGGCTCTTTTGCTACCGAATGTATAGAAAAAGTTAAGTCCTTGTAAAAAAGTGTAAAAAATATCGTTTCAGTCTACCTATGGAAACTTTCTTGTTATATAATAAGAGTGTCGTATAGCGTCACTTTGTGTGATCTGCATGCAGACTTTTCATATTTAAAGTAGCTGTACGATATTTTTTTTTTTGCGACAAAATGTAAACTAATGCTTAAAGAAAAGGAAAACAAAATTATGGGAATTACAATGGTTTTGTCATTGCTCAGTGGGGTAGCCCTGTTTTTATACGGTATGTCACTGATGGGCGACAGTCTGAAGAAAGTTGCCGGCAATAAGCTTGAACTTATTTTATACAGGCTGACCAATACTCCTCTGAAAGGACTTCTGCTCGGTACTGTCGTAACCGCTATCATTCAGTCATCCTCTGCAACGACAGTTATGGTAGTCGGATTTGTAAACTCTGGTATGATGAAGGTCGCACAGGCAATTGGTATCATCATGGGTGCCAACATCGGAACCAGTATCACCGGATGGATCCTATGTCTCTCCTACATTGATGGTTCCAGCGGAATCGCGCACTTTTATCAACCGCTACAATTTCTGCAATCGTAGCAATCATCGGAATTATTTTCCGTACATTTATCAAGAAAAAACCGTATTCTGATATCGGTGACATCATGCTTGGCTTTGCGATCCTGATGATCGGAATGCAGACCATGAGCGGTGCTGTCTCTCCTCTGAAAGAGAATCCGCATTTCGTCAGACTTCTGACCATGTTCACGAATCCATTTATGGGAATCCTTGTCGGGATCGTATTTACAGCAGTTTTGCAGAGTGCTTCTGCTTCTGTAGGTATCCTCCAGGCACTGTCCATTACCGGATCGATCACCTTTGCAGCTGCACTTCCGATCACAATGGGTATCGGCGTTGGCGCCGCATGTCCGGTTCTTCTTTCCTCAATCGGAACGAACAAGAACGGAAAGCGTACTGCTCTGATCTATCTGCTGAACGATTTATTTGGTATGATTTTCTGGTCCATCGTATTCTATTCTGTAAATGCCATCGTGCATTTCCCATTTATGGGTGAAATTATGTCACCTTTCCGTGTGGCACTTTTGAATACGGTATTCCGGCTTCTGACGATCCTTGTTCTTGCTCCATTTATCGGCAAGATTGAAAAGCTTGTCTTCTTCCTTATTAAAGATACCGATGAAGACAACGAAGAGCAGGCAGATTTCGATCTTCTTGAGGAACGTTTCCTCAATTATCCGCCACTGGCAATCACACAGAGCCAGCTTGCAGTCAACGGAATGGCAAAGAAAGCATACAAAAATATCCGTCGCGCCCTTGCACTGCTGAAAGATTTTTCAGATAATAAGTTCAACAAAATTCAGGAAAAAGGAAAATCTGATCGACAAATACGAAGATAAACTGGGAACCTATCTGATGCGACTCAATATGCACGACCTGACACCGGAACAGTCCAAACAGACCGCCAAGTTTCTTCATACGATCAGTGATTTTGAACGTCTGGGTGACCATGCAGTCAATATTTCCCGTGTTGCACAGGAACTTCATGAAAAATCACGTATTTTTTCAGATGCAACCAAATACGAGCTTCATGTTCTTGAATCCGCATTAAAGAGCTCCTTGATCTCACGATCAATTCATTTGTAGATGAAGACCTTGTAAATGCTTTGCCAAAAGTAGAACCGCTTCGCGAACTGATCGGTATTTTATGCAACGATTTGAAAATGCGTCATATTAAAAGGCTCCGTAACGGGCAGTGTGATCTGAACACCGGATTTGCATTTAACGATCTGCTCACCAACTATGATCGTATTGCAGCCCACTGTTCTAACATTGCCGTTGCAATCCTGGAACTGGATTCTTCCAATTTCGATATGCACGAATACACTAAGAGTGTACGGAAATTGAAAGACAACAATTATGTATCCACCTTTGATTATTACGAGCAGAAATATAATATCAACGGTTATCAGCCGGAAGCGGAACAGGATACAAAAGCAGCCGCCAAAAACCCGGTCAAAGCTGTTGAAGCCAAAAAAATAATCTTACAACGAGAAAGGAATCTGCTGTAATGTCTTCTTTAAATATTTCATCGCAGGCGCACATTGCCAGTCAGTCCGTCATCCTAGGTGATGTCACTATCGGTGCTGACTCAAGCGTATTCTATTACGCAGTCGTCCGTGGCGACGAGGCATCGATCACGATTGGCAGGCGCAGCAATATCCAGGATAACAGTATCGTCCATGTAGATTACGGTTTTCCGACCGTTATCGGTGATGATGTCACTGTTGGTCACAACTGTGTGATCCACGGCTGTACAATTGGTGACGCGTCTCTAATCGGGATGGGAAGTACGATTTTAAACGGTGCAAAGATTGGAAAGCATTGCCTGATCGGTGCCGGAAGTCTGGTTACTCAGAACACAGTTATTCCGGATGGAATGCTGGTTATCGGAAGCCCGGCAAAAGTAAAAAGACCTCTTACTGAGGAAGAGATCCAGTCAATTTATAAAAATGCTGCAGATTATGTTACATTATCGGCTGCGCAGTTTGAATAGAATATCAAATCTGAAATATGTACACTATTAAAAAAGGTATCGAAAATCATTTAGTTTGATTTTCGATACCTTTTATCTACTACAACACTTTATTTTTCATCCACGATCTGGAACACATAGAATTTCAGATAATAAGATTCATCAGCAGACCATAAGATCGGATGATCTGGTGCCTGTGTGCGATATTCTACCTGTCTGATCCTCTTATGCACATTCTGCGCTGCCTGGTGGATCGTCTTCGTAAAAAAGCTCATAATCCATAAAATGCGAGCAGGAACAGGTTGCCAGATATCCGCCTGGTTTTACCAGCTTCATTCCGCGCATATTGATCTCACGATATCCCTTTGTCGCATTCTTGATCGTCTTACGGGATTTGGTAAATGCAGGTGGATCCAGGATTACCACATCATACTGCTTTCCTTCTTCTTCCAGCTTTGGAAGCAGGTCAAATACATCTGCACAGACAAATTCAACTCTATCCTCTAATCCATTGAGTCTTGCGTTCTCTCTTGCCTGTTCTATGCCAAGTTCTGAAGCATCTACACCTGTCACATGCTTTGCCCCTGCAATCCCTGCATTCAGCGCAAAAGAGCCTGTGTGCGTGAAGCAGTCCAGCACCTCTGCATCCTTGCAAAGTCTCTGGATTGCCAGACGATTGTATTTCTGATCCAGGAAAAATCCTGTTTTCTGTCCGTCTTTGACATCAACCATATATCTGACACCATTTTCCACAATCTCAACTTTGGTATCAAATTCTTCACCGATAAAGCCTTTGACTCTCTCCATTCCTTCATTCTGACGAACCTTTGCATCGCTTCGTTCATACACGCCACGGATCGTAATTCCATCTTCTGAAAGTACCTCTTTCAGAATGTCCACGATTTCTTCTTTCATCCGGTCAATTCCGAGTGCAAGAGACTCTACAACCAACACATCTGAGAATTTATCGATCACCAGTCCGGGAAGAAAATCCGCTTCCCCGAAAATCACACGGCAGCTTGATGTATCTACTGTCTTTTTCCGGTATTCCCACGCATCTCTCACCCGCATTTCCAGAAATGCATGATCGATCTCCTGATCCTGCTTTCTTGTCATCATACGGATCCGGATCTTAGAATTCATATTGATAAATCCTCTTCCCATTCCGTACCCGTCAAAATCATGGACGATCACAATATCACCATTCTCAAATTCTCCCATAATCGAATCAATTTCATTATCGAATATCCAGGCGCCGCCTGATTTCAGCAGACGTCCCTCACCCTTTTTCAATGTCACTATAGCCTGACGCATCTTTTCTCCTTCCACATACTCTTACGTATTCTTCTTCAAATATTATCCACGGAGTCCTGCAATAATCCGACCTGGATAGAGCAGAAGATCCAGTCCATCCTGCATAGATCTGACACAGAGATCCGCATTTTTCAATAATTTCCCATAGACCCCTTCCCGGTCATAACAGCGATGGAAAGCGCCGCCTCTTTCAGCATCCACTCATCGTTTCTGCCATTACCGATTGCCACACAGCGTTTTGCACCGGTTGCTTTTACCAATTCCCTTTTATACTCCTTTTGCATTACCTGTCGGAAATGTCTCCAGGATCACCGGAAGCCCTTCGCACTGCGCTTTCGCATTTCCATGCGTATCTGCAGTCAGTACATAAATTCGGAACTGCTCTGAAAGTGCGATAAGACGTTCCTTCACACTCGGCGGGATCACGCCGTCCACAGCTATCGTCCCGTTCATATCTAAAAATATCGTATCAAGTTCTAATGTTTTATATTCCGGAATAACCAGTTTCATAGGAACTCCTTTCCTGCCATCTGGCATGTTGCTTTTTTATTATAATACATATTTCATACAGACTCCACATATTTTGTAACAACTGATTTATCTGATAAAGAGGAGGATTGTAAATATGAAACCAGTTGTTGGAATCTTATGCTGTGGCTTCGACGGCAAAAACCAGTTTGTAACCGATACCTATGTGCGGGCAGTCCGCATTTCCGGAGGAATCCCCCTGCTGATACCGATTCTTCCTCAGGATTTCCCGATCAATTCTTATCTTGACATATGCGATGGATTTCTGCTCCCCGGAGGAGGTGATTTTACACCGTTTCTCTTCAATGAAGATCCACTTCCAGGTGTAGGACAGACCAATCTTTCTGTAGATCTTTTCCAGATTCATTTTGCAGAGGAAATCTTAAAACGTCATCTTCCGGTAATCGGCATCTGCCGGGGTATGCAGGTGCTCAACGCCGCCTGTGGCGGAAGTATCTACCAGGATCTTTCCTGTCAGCCCGGAGATCCTTTTCTGCATATGCAGACCTCACAGAACCGCAGCGATATGTGGCACCAGATTTTCATCGCCAAAGACAGCCATCTTCATGAACTGACCGGAGACACTCTGTATACCAATAGTTTCCACCATCAGTCCGTTCATCTGCTCGGAAAAAATGTCCATGCATGTGCACACACTTCTGATGGCACAGTTGAGGCAATTGAAATCGAAGGACAGCCTTTTTGCACTTGGCGTTCAGTGGCATCCGGAATCCATGTTTTTTACTTCTCCATGTATGCGGGAATTGTTTTCGCTTTTCGTCCGGTCGATGCTTCCCGGAACAGATTAAATCCCTTTTGTCGGGTCGCAGACTCTGCTGTCTGCGGTCCCTTCAGAATATATGTATACTATGTTCACAAACGTTCATAATTCTTTCAAATTATAAACACACTTTTTTCACAAGATACGAGTATACTAATAATTGTCAAAAAGGAAATAAACCTTTTCACATAATAAAATTTTTCCTTTTTTTTTCATAAACGCCGATATTCGGGAAACCGGATATCGGCTCTCCTCATTTTCAGGGGTTATTTCAGATATTCCAGAAGTCCTCGCAGGTCTGGAACGACATGATCTGCCATCTTTTTTGACCTCTTCGTCTGCAGGTGTCAGATCCGGAACCATCGTCACATGGCAGCCCGCCTGGTAAGCCGCATTTACCCCGTTCGGTGAATCTTCGACCGCCATGCACTCTTCAGGCTTCCGCCCGATCTTCTCACAGGCATAGAGATACACATCCGGTCTCGGTTTTCCCAATTTCACCATAGATGCACTGATGATTTCATCAAACAGCTCTTTAAATCCGACCATTTCCAGATAACGCACAGCCCTGTCTTCCGCTGTAGCCGTCACGACTGCCGTCTGATAACCACGTCTTTTCAGCTCCTTGATCGTCTCTTCCACATACGGTTTCTTCTCAATTCCGAAACGCGCAATATGATCACTCATCAGCTCCTGTCTGCGCCGTCTGAGCTCATCGTATGGGAAATCCTCTCCAAAAATTCCCTTCATCTGCTCTCTTGCAAATACGGATGCACAGCTGCGGAATTTGTATGCCGTTTCCAGATCCAGCCGGTATCCTGCCTCCCGCATTGCCTTTTGTTTGTATACTGTCAGATATTTCTCTGTATCGATCAGGATGCCATCCATATCAAAAAGTACTGCTTTCATCTTGTCCTCCTGTAGTATATTTCATTTTGTAAAAACAATTACTTTCTATATCATACCATTCCCTTCAGGAAGAAAAAAAAAAGACGGAGATTTTATTCTCCGCCTTTTGAATGTTTGCTTATATCTATTTTGTATTTTCTGTCTTTGCCGGTACTTCCTGTACTGTTTGAACCGCTTTTCTTTGCTGTCAGATGAAGTACTTTTCACCTGCTTGCAGTTGTCTGCTACCCAGTCTTCTACGATATCCAGTCTTGCTGTCTTCTCCAGATTCTCCAGGTTTCCAGCATCTTCCAGTGCTTTTTTGAGTGCATCTACATCTTCGTATCCGTAAGCCTTTGCATACTCCTTATACTTCTTCTCAAGTGTCTTATCTGACACATCGATCTTTGCTTTCTCAATGATCAGATCTGCCGCAAGGTTGGCCTTTACCTGATCCTTTGCAGCCTGGGTTGCCTTTGAATTAAAAGTTTCCTCATCCATATTCATATACTGTTTAAGGAAATCTGCAAAATCAAGGTTATAATAAGATGCCATATTCTTATACTGTGCTTGATCGAACTGATCATATTCTTCAGATCCTTCTTCGGATACTTGTTCACAGTTGTGTTCTCAAGTACTGCTTTCCATGCATTTTCCTTGATTGTATTCTGCTGGTTTTCTTTGCCGTTTTTTTCAGAGATTTTTTAATTTCCTTTTTGTACTCTTCCACCGTCTTGGAAGTATCAGAAACACTCTGTACAAATTCATCTGTAAGTTCCGGTACATCGGTCTGGCTGATTCCCTTCAGTGTAACGGTAAATACGACTGCCTGACCTGCAAGATCTTCATTTCCATAGTTCTCCGGGAAAGTCAGATCCAGATCAAAAGTATCGCCAATATTGTGTCCGACAACGCCATCCTCAAATCCGTCAATAAACTGACCACTTCCTAATGTAAGCTGTGCATCTGTCGCTGTTCCACCATCAAATGCCACACCATCTTTCTTTCCTTCGTAGTCAATCGTTACCGTATCTCCGGTTTGTGCTGCACGGTCTGTAACTTCTGTTGTAGTTGATTTAGACTGAAGTACACTGTTGATCTGTGCTTCTACATCATTATCCGATACCGCATCCGCATCTACTTTATCAATCTCCACACCTTTATATTTTGTAATCGTAACATAATCATTGGAAATCTCACCGGAGCATCCGGTAAGAAATAATGACAATGCACAGATACCTGCTGCCAGTACTGCTAATTTCTTTTTCATTTTCTTTTACACCTCTTATATCTTCATTCTCTCTGACTGTCCAAATCACCCACATCAGAGCGCTACATATGATTATAACACATAATCCGTCATTGAAAAGGGATTTCCCAAAATTCACATTTATTTCAGATTTTCCATTACTTTCAAAAGCCGCCAAAAACTTCAAATTACTTGCACTTGTCTACAAACAATGCTACAATAAGCTATGTGTAAATATGATTTGAGGAGGAAAACCCGTGAGTAAGATAACGATCGTATTACTGGTAATTCTTGCCGTACTGCTTATCGCCCTGGTTGTTCTGTATTTCCTCGGTAAGAAAGCGCAGAAAAAGCAGGCAGAACAGGAAGAGATGATTGCAGCTGCTTTGCACAGCAGGTCAACATCCTGGTTATCGACAAAGGTAAGATGAAGCTTAAAGATGCCGGTTTCCCGTCAGTTGTTCTTGAGAATACACCTAAGTATCTTCGTCGTTCAAAGGTACCTGTAGTCAAGGCAAAAGTCGGACCAAAGATCATGACTCTGATGTGTGATGCAAGCATCTATGATCTTATTCCAGTCAAAAAAAAGTAAAAGCAACCGTAAGCGGTATTTACATCACTGCAGTAAAAGGAGTCAGAGGTTCTCTTGAGACTCCACCTAAGAAAAAAGGATTCTGGGCAAGACTGCGGAACAAGTAACAAAAAGGGTAAATGATTCTGAGCTGATTGAATCATTTACCCTTTTTGTTTTATTTTCCTGAAATTGCTTCCTCTGCCTGTGCTTTCGGTCTTATGCTCATTGCGATCCGGCAGTCTGCCGTCGCTTCATGATTCACATCAAGCCCGTACTCCACAGCAATATCAATTCGCTCATCATCCACATTCACATCCAGCTTCCGTGTATGAATTCCAACATGAAGCTGCCCATACGGTGTATCATAATATGTGACATTCATCTGATTCTTCTCAAATACCATATGTGCATTCGTAATTCCGCTCTTCATGATCTCCATCGAATCTTCACCGGTGATCTTGATCTTATTCTTAACCCCCCCCGGAATCCCTTCCATTACTTCATCATAAAGAATATAATGCTTTCCGTTCTTCCAGTAATAGCTCGCCGGAGTGATCACTTCGATCGGCTCATTCTCTTCATTTTCTTCCGGATCTGCAAATACCATATCATGCAGTCCGGAAATCGTCAATAATACATCCTGTGTCATACACGTCATCCAATCTGTCTGTTATTAGATGGCAAGCTGTTTTGCGATATCGTACTGGTACTCCGGAATTCCTTTCTGCATTGCCAGTGCTTCGTTGATATCGAAGTCAATATACTCGCCATGTTTGTATCCTACTACACGGTTTGTTTTTCCTTCAAGAAGAAGATCTACAGCAAGAGATCCCATGATAGATGCATAAACTCTGTCTTTTGCTGTCGGGCTTCCTCCACGCTGCATATGACCAAGAATAGTAGCACGTGTCTCCATACCCGTCTCTTTTTTCGATTCTCTTTGCCATATTCATAGAATCACCGATACCTTCGGCATTGATGATAATGTAATGCTTTTTACCGCGTTTTCTGCTTTCTTTGATGTCTGCAATGATCTTTGCTTCATCGTAGTCATGTTCCTCAGGAAGAAGAATCTTCTCTGCTCCATTGGCAATACCACACCACAGTGCAAGGTATCCCGCATCACGTCCCATAACTTCGATAATACTACATCTTTCATGTGATGTAGATGTATCACGTACTTTGTCAATTGCTTCCATCGCTGTATTAACCGCTGTATCGAATCCGATTGTGTATTCTGTACATGCGATATCAAGATCGATCGTTCCCGGAAGTCCGATTGTATTTACTCCAAAATCAGATAATTTCTGTGCTCCCTTGAAGGAACCGTCTCCTCCGATAACTACCAGACCGTCAATTCCATATTTCTTACAGATTGTTACTTTGCTTTCTGCTGTCCTTCTGGTGTACGCATTTCCTCGCAACGGGCTGTCAGAAGAATCGTTCCACCTCTCTGGATCGTGTCTGATACATCTCTGGCACTTAAATCAATAATTTCCTCGTTAAGAAGTCCTGAATAACCTCTTCTGATTCCTCTTACCTTCAGTCCTTTTCCCAATGCGGTTCTTACAACTGCACGGATTGCGGCGTTCATTCCCGGTGCGTCTCCACCACTGGTCAATACGCCGATAGTTCTGATTACTTTTTCTGCCATGATATGTCTCCTCCGTCTCTTCTACTTTGTAACTTTACTATCCTTTTGCTTAATTTATCTCAATCCACACGTTATTGTATAATATTCACCCCTTCATTTCAATGGGTTTTTCTATTACTTTTACACAATCTTCTCCAAAATAATTCGTCAATCTGCTCAAAATTCCAGGTTCTACCTGGATATTTGCGTTTTTAGGCAGTCTTTTTACCGCTCTCTCCGCTTTGCAGAAGATTACAACCTGGTCACTCACCCTCACTTTCCGCGAGCATCCGGAACAGATTCTGCTCATCTTGAAGGTAACTCTGTTTGTCGGCATACTGGATCCACAGTTCTTTTTTCGTCATATCAAACGGAATCACCTCTTCACAGATCAGCTTACTTGCATTATCATCTTCTTCCGATACACGTCCCCGCACAAATACTTTGCTGTCCTCCTGCAGATACTGCTGGCTTTTCTCATAGCTCTGCGGGAAAATGACAACCTCTACCGTTCCAAGAAGATCCTCTACGGTAATAAATGCCATCGTTTGATTCTTCTTTGTATATTTGATCATCTTCGATGTGATCATACCACCGATGATCTCCCTTGACCCGTCACGTACTTTTGTCCGTCCGGTCTCTTCATCAAGCTGAAAATCCAATGTCGTTGCGGAAATACTCTTGCGCCATTTCTCTTCATATTCTTCCAATGGATGTCCGCTGATATACACGCCGAGTACTTCTTTTTCAAATGCAAGCATCGTTTCCTTCTGGTATTCTCCCACATCCGGAAGCGTGACCTCAAATTCTTTTTTTCTGTTCGTCATCTACAATATCAAAGAGCGACATCTGTCCGGCAAGCGAATTTTTCTTGTTCTGTGCTACCTGATCCATGATCTGTACATAAATGATCATAAACTGCTTTCTGGTCCCTTTCAGACTGTCAAATGCGCCGGATTTGATAAAGTTTTCTACCGCACGTTTATTGACTTCCTTACCGGAAAGCCGTTCCAGAAAATCCTTCAGATCACGAAACGTGCCATGCTCTTCTCTGTCCCGGATGATCTGCTCGATCACCGGTCTTCCAACCCCTTGATCGCCGCAAGTCCGTAACGGATATTACCGTTATCTACAGAAAAATCACCAACCCCACGATTGATATCCGGCGGCAGGATAGAAATTCCCATCTGTCGGCAAGTGTAAATGTATTCGGCAACCTTTCCCGGATTGTCGATGACAGAAGTCATAAGCGCTGCCATATATTCTACCGGATTATAATATTTCAGATACGCTGTCTGGTATGAGACAACCGCATACAGCCGCCGCATGTGATTTGTTGAACGCATACTTTGCAAAATCGATCATTTCATCATAGATCTTATTCGCAACCTTTTCATCGATTCCATTTTTGACACAGCCCGGAACGCCTTCTTCTTCATTACCATATACAAAATTCTGACGCTCTCTCTGCATCACGTCGCCCTTTTTCTTACTCATGGCACGGCGTACAAGGTCGCTTCGCCCAAGTGAATATCCGGCAAGGTCACGCACAATCTGCATAACCTGTTCCTGGTATACAATGCGACCATAGGTCGGTGCCAGGATCGGCTTTAACTGCGGGCATTCGTAAGTAATCAGCTCCGGATGGTTCTTTCCTTTGATATACTGTGGAATGAAATCCATCGGACCCTGGCCGGTAAAGAGAAATTCCGGCGATAATATCTTCCAGATTCTGGGGACGCAGTTCCTTCATGAAGCTCTTCATCCCGGCACTTTCTATCTGGAAAATGCCGTCCGTCTTGCCGGTTCCGCTATAGTCAAGCACTGCTTTATCATTATAATTTAATGTTTCTGTTACCAGCTACACACCGGTACTTTTTTTTCAACCAGTCTGATCGCATTCTGAATGACGGTCAGGGTCCGAAGTCCTAAGAAGTCCATTTTCAGAAGTCCCAGTTCCTCGAGCGTCGTCATCGTGAACTGTGTGACTACATTGTTGTCCGCTCCAAGTGCCAGCGGAACATATTCATCCACATCCTTCTGGCTGATCACGACTCCCCGCGGCATGCATGGATGTATGCCGTGGCAGACCTTCCAGTCTCTTTGACATATCGATCAGCTCTTTTACCTGTGGGTCTTCATCATAGAGCTTCTTCAGCTCATGGTTCATCTTCAGGGATTTATCCAGTGTAATATTCAGTTCATTCGGAATCATCTTCGCAATCGAATCCACAAAAGCATACGGAAGATCCATAACTCTTCCCACATCCCGCAAAGACACCCCCGCGCGCCTGCAGTGTACCAAAGGTCACGATCTGAACCACCCGGTCTTTTCCGTATTTACGCACAACATAATCAATGACTTCCTGCCTTCTTTCAAAGCAGAAGTCCACGTCGATATCGGGCATGGAAACACGCTCCGGGTTCAGAAAACGCTCAAACAGCAGATGATACCGGATAGGATCGATATTGGTGATCGCAAGTGTGTACGCCACAATGCTTCCTGCCGCAGATCCACGCCCAGGTCCAACCATGATTCCGTTGCTTTTTGCAAAATGAATGAAATCCCATACTATAAGGAAGTAATCCACGTAGCCCATGCTTTTGATAACGCCCAATTCATAATTCAGGCGCTCCACAAGGGCTGGATCCGGGTCTTCTCCATATCGTCTTTTTAGTCCGTCAAAACAGAGCTTATTCAAATATTCCCATGAGGTAAATCCTTCCGGCACATCGAATTTCGGAAGCTTTGTCACACCAAATTCAATCTCTACATGGCATCTGTCTGCAATCTTCTGTGTATTTTCCAGCGCCTCCGGTGCATATGGGAAAAGTGCTCGCCATCTCTTCTTTGGACTTCACGTAGTACTGTCCGCCTTCATAGCGCATCCGATCCTCGTCTGCGAGCTTTTTCCCTGTCTGAAGGCAAAGCAGGATATCATGTGGCTTTTCATCTTCTGCGTAAGTATAATGCACGTCATTTGTCGCCACAAGGTCGATTCCAATCTCCTGCGACAGACGCATCAACTGCTGGTTAACGGTGCGCTGTTCCGGGATCCCATGATCCTGCAGTTCCAGGAAAAATTTGCCTTTCCCAAAAATCTGCTCATAATTAAGCGCAGCTTTTTTCCTTCTTCATACATCCCTCTCGCCAGGTTTCTCTGTACCTCTCCGGCAAGACATGCACTGAGGGCAATGATTCCTTCGTGATAGGTCTCCAGAAGCTCATAATCTACTCTTGGCTTATAATAGTAACCTTCCGTAAATGCACGTGACACGATCTTCATCAGATTGGCGTATCCTGTATTATTCTCGGCAAGAAGTACCAGGTGATAATATCGGTCCCTCATCGCGTCCTACGGCTGTTTTATCGAATCTGGATCCCGGTGCCACATAGACTTCACATCCCAGTACAGGATTGATTCCTGCCGCTCTTGCGGCTCTGTAGAAGTCAATGACGCCATACATGACACCGTGGTCTGTGATCGCAGCCGCTGTCATCCCCAGTTCTTTGACTCTGGCAACATATTCTTTAATTTTATTCGAACCGTCCAGAAGGCTGTATTCCGTGTGGACGTGCAAATGCGCAAAATTCATATTGTGTTCGCTCCTTTTCTCTGTGTTCCATTTTAGCAGAAATGAGGGGGATTTCCAACTGGTGGGGGGAAAATTTTATAGGTTGGTGGGCGGCGGATTTCCAAATATATATACTCCGGTTCCCCTCGGCAAAACATTCCGATGAACCCCTGAAAGCGGGAATCGTGTTCAGCAAAGGCTTCCACGATTCCTGGGTTTCATCTCCATTACCTCGAAGGGAACCGGAGTATATATATTTGGAAATCCGCCTGTTCAACGGTATCGAATGATTTTCTGGATGTGTTGGAATCTGCAGGAAGAGAATTGATGGAAACACAGATTATACTTACCTGCGCTGTACCACTCATACTCTATGCAAGTGTAAGCCTGTTAAGTTTCTTCTGGTTTACACCTATAACTTTGAGTGCCAGCCTTAGTTCTAACGCAAAAATACCACCGCATTGATATTTTTTCTCCCATGCGGTGGTTTCTTTTCTTACTCCACTGCCTTTACCGCAGACAGACATTTTTTCTTCATTTTGTTTTGAAAAATACAGTTTTGTTTCCCCAATGATCACTTTTCTAAGTGCAATGATTGCGATCAGGTTTGGAATGATCATCAGCGCATTCGTGATATCTGCCAGGAGCCAGATTGGTTCCAGCGATAAAAACGGTGCCAGTGCAATCGCTGCAATGTAGATGATCTTATATGGTTTGATCCATTTTGTTGTGCCAGTCAGATAAACCAGGCGGCGTTCTCCGTAATAATTCCATCCCAGAATAGTGGTAAATGCAAAGAACATAATTCCTACTGCGATCAGATGCATGCCTATATTGTGTGGCAGACACATGTTATAAGCAGCTGTAACAAGTGTGCTTCCGTTCATATCCGAACTGTCCATCAGCCCGCTGCTGATGATAACTAGTCCTGTCATGGAACAGGTCAGAATCGTAGTAACAAACACACTTGTCATGGAAAGAAGGCCCTGTCTTACACCGGAATTCGTCTTCGCCGCTGCGCCACGATCGGTGAACTTCCAAGTCCTGCCTCATTTGTATAGACACCTCTGGCAATCCCGGTTCTCATAACCGTCATAAACGTAATGACACCTGTTCCTGCAGTTCCTCCGATTACCGATTCTTTTGCAAATGCACAGGTAAAATGGTCTTAAAAGCATCCGGTACTGCCGCCCGGTTGATCACCAGCGCCACTACCGAGCCTCCAAGAAAAGTAAGCGCCATAATCGGCACCACAATTTCAGCAACCTTTGAAATACTTTTAATTCCTCCGATCGTTACAACCGCAGTAAGCACTGTTATGATGACTCCTGCTACAATGATCGGTATATGGAATGTCACATTGACAGATTCTGTGATCGCATTTACCTGCGGAAACGTTCCGCGCCCAAATAATGCTGTACATATGCCAAACACAGAAAAGGCTTTTGCAAGCCAGATAAATCTCTCTCCCATACCATTTTGGATATAAAACATCGGTCTCCGCCGGCCATCTGGTTATTCTCGTCCGTCACTCGGTATTTTACCGCTAAAAGACTTTCTGAATATTTCGTCACCATACCAAGTATGGCTGAAATCCACATCCAGAATAACGATCCCGTCCACCAATTCGAAGCGCCGTTGCAACTCCAACAATACTTCCGTTCCTATGTCTGCTTTTGCCATCGTTGTACATAGAGTCGCAAATGCCGATACATCTCCTTCTCCGCTTCCGGTCCCACTTTCTTTTTTTTTTCAAATGGCCCTTACTGCACGTGGAAATTTTGTGATCTGCAGTCCTCTCAATTTAATCGTAAAGTAAAGCCCTGTACCGATCAACAGCAACAATGTCGGAGGTCCCCATACATAACTTTGGATAGTCGTCAGCATCCCCATTAAATTACTCATTTCACTTCTCCTTCGCCTCTGTTATTGTTTTCCATCCATATTCTATTTTTACGATAATCTTTTTCCCCACTAGATTTTTTTCTTCACCTTCTTAATCAACTTGTTTTTTGAAAAAACTCTCTCCGTTCATAAAATTGTTCATTTTTCTTATTTCCGCTTCGACTTTCTTTATGCATATTATACATAACATTCCTGTCCGTGACAAATCAATTCTTTTTCTTTATAATAGAATTTCTTAACATATAATGAACGTTCATTTTCATTAAGCGACATGAAATTATATTTCCAATAAAATTTTACAAAAAAAACCGCCGCATCAGCTTCATTCTGACACAGCGGTACTTTTTTTCTTTCATAAAACTAGTGAGTAGTTCCCATAACCTCTTTTACAGCTTCTGTATTATTCACTACAGCTTCAACACAATACTCCAGAGACTTTGCGATTGTCTCAAGCGGCATACTTGCCATTCCGTTCGCCTTATCTACAACCTGATCGCAAGCATATGGTACATGGATAAATCCGGCACGGATGTTAGTGTATTTGGTTGCACACATATGCAGTACATTGTACATTACACAGTTGCATACGTAGGTTCCTGCCGTGAAAGATACATGGCATGGAAGTCCGTGAGCACGTACATTCTGAACCATTGCATTTACCGGAATTGTTGCAAAGTATCCGGTTGGACCGTCTGCCTGAAGTGGCTCATCAAGTGGCTGGTCACCTGCATTGTCCGGAATCCGGGCATCTGCAAGGTTGATTCCTACTTTTTCTACAGTGACGCAGGAACGTCCGCCTGCCTGACCTACATTGATCACTATATCCGGGTTATGTTCTTTGATTGCCGCTTCAACTGCCGGTGCACTTTTCTTGAATTCTGTAGGGATCTCTACATATACGATCTCTGCCCCCGCAATTGTTGACGGAAGAAGCTTGATTGCCTCGAATGCCGGGTTTACGCTTTCTCCTCCAAATGGATCAAATCCTGTTAATAAAACCTTCATGTTAATTTCCTCCTTAATATCTCTTAGTATAACACAGGCTCCGGGATAATAACCTTCCCCTGCTTGCATAATCTGTCGGTTGTCCGTGTAGATATCCGGTTCCATACATACCAGATCAAAATGCCCTTTGGCGTTCTGAATACCTCCAAGAGCAATATTACGCCCAAGTCCTACATGGAATGTCCCATAAGCAGATTCATCTTCAATATAGCAGTTTCCAAGGCATTGTGAGCATGAATTAAGCCCGATTCCGAGTTCCCCCGCAATATAGATCCGGGGATCCTGATAATCTTCCATGTATTTTTTCAACCGAATACCGGTCGGAGTCTCTTCAATCTCCGTAATCCGTCCGCCTTTAAATAAAATCCTTGTCGGTTCCTCTGCGCGACCAATATATCCCAGAGAACCGTCAAGCACCATCACACCTTCTGTCTTTGTCTCCTCGATCGGGACATAGACCTCAATACTGGAAGAAGAATATCCCTTTCCATCCTTTAGAACTCCGTTAAAAAATCCCGGATCTCTGCCCACTTTGTAGAACATCATATCCGTTCCTGCCGGAGTTGTCACACGAACTTTTTCTGAATACTTGAGATATTTGATAAATGCCTTTGCCATCAGCCGGCTCTTCTTCGTATCCATCGTCAGGAAATCGTATTCCAGAAAAGCTCTTCCGTCATTGGTTGCCAGTGGCAAGGACAGAAATTTCTTGTGTCTTTGTATCGCACGCTTTGCGGCTTTCGTTGTCACCAGCGAATACTCTGTCGCCGCGATAATTGCCGTATAAGGATCAAAAACTGCTTCATTATCATCAAAAAAAGATTCCCACATGGCGCCCCTTGTTCTCGACAAGCAGTGTATTCACTGACCGTGCTTTTCCTGAAGCCTCTTTTTCCATTGCTTTTGCTTCTGCAAGATATTCCTTCGATGTCACGATCAGTACTTTGTCCCACGCCCTTACTTTTACCCATTCGTGAATAATGATCCGGGCACCCCGTTCCATATTCGGTGTCATATGTCCCTCTTCTTTCTCCATACCAAAAACTAGAATAAGCTTACGAATTCTAAGGCCATTATTTTCTGCTTTTCCAGTGAAATAATGACCTTAGCTACTTATGTCTTATTTACTTTAATACTATCATATAACAGATCTGGAACACAAGCATAAAAAATTGCAACCAGAACCTGATTTTTGATAGCGCCCCAGCGGTCTTCTTCATGTTCAGGATCGCAACCGGCAGGATGTTGAAGTTCGCTGCCATCGGTGTAAGCAGAGTTCCACAGTATCCACATGTAAGTGCGAGCATACCGATCACCACCGGATTAGCACCGTAAGCAAGAACGAACGGTGCACCGATACCAACTGTCATAACGGTGATAGCGCGAATGCATTTCCCATGATCATGGTAAAGAGTACCATACCGATTGCATAAACGATGATCCCGATATTTACATTTCCCTTTGGAACAATCTTTTCAACAAGCTGTGCGATTACATCGCCAACTCCTGCAGCGGTAAATACACCTCCAAGACATCCAAGCAGCTGTGGCAGATACTGAGAGGTCCTGGATTCCAAGGAATCTTTCAGAATCATTCAAAAAGACTGCCGGTTTATTCTGTTTTGCATCGAATGCCATCAGTAAGATCATAGCTACAATCACACCAACGGTAATTGCGACCATAGAACTCATATTACTGAATAATGCAAAGAACAGAGAGCATACCGCTACGGAGAATGCCGGGACAAATATCTTCATTCCGATCTTCTTAAACTGCTGTTCTGTGTGTTCCTTTGTCGGATTATCTGTTTTTCCGATTTTTACTTTCTTGAAGATTGGCGGCAGGCACATGATCAGAACAAGCGCACCAGAAACCTTTGCCGGGAGCCATGAACCAAATCCACAAACGATACCGAAAGAGCACCAGAAAACAGCGGTTCCGACTCTTGACGGATTCTCTTTATCCAGCAGGTTCTTGATTCCTGCGTAAATCGTGATCAATCCGATAATTACCCATACTACATTCAGTCCGATTGCATTAAACGAATCGCCGACCTGTATAAATTTTAAATTACTCATCTGTCTTCCTCCCTCTATTTCTTAGTATCTGTTGATTTTCCATAGTATTTCTTCATCAGTTTGTTATCTTTCACAATAACAAATGCGCAGGAAACAACAAGTGCAACTAATGCTACCGGGATTTCAGCTGCTTTTGCAAGGTCGATCAGTTCTACTTCGTATCCAAGACCTGCAAGCGTTGTCTGTACAAGGATTCCGCCGGCACCACCTACGAACAGTACCTGGAAGAAGAACCATGTGAAGTTCTGCATAGCAACAGCAAGTCCTTTTGCTTCTTCTACGTGATCTTCATTTGCTTTTCCTTCTTTATTGCTGATCGCACCTTCGATCATCGGAAGCAGTACCGGACGGATAAATCCGGCAACTCCACCGAAAGCTGACATTGAATGCTCCAAACAGAGCATTCAGCATACCATATACAGCAACAAGCTTACCTGCTGTCGCACTTTTTTACTTTACGGATCAGGTTTTGCCGCCGCTTCACGAAGACCGTTTCTTTCAAGCGTACCAGTAACGAGCAGGATCATCATGAAGATCGCCATGCTTCGGTTCGCTACAAAGTTTGTACCGATTGTTTCCAGAAGTCCGCCCACTCCAAGTCCTCCAACAATCCCTGTCGCGATAAGGCCAGGAAAATAATGAGGATTGAATCCAGTTTCAGCGCGAATCCAACGATTACGATTAACACGCCAAGTAATTTGATGAGTTCCATACCTAACTCCTCCTTTAGAAAAGTATTAAAAAGTTATTTATTTTTTCCAGTCACTTTGACAATCATCGGACGCTGTCTTATGTAACTGGTCAAAATCTGTCCATCCTGCTCTTCCAGATGACATTCCATCACATGCACTGCTTCCATCAACATCCGGATAGTCGCCTCGTCATGTGCCACATGAGCCCTTGCACACAAATTCAGGTATTCACCCTGTGCGGTCTCATCTGCAACCTCGCTGGTATAAGCAACCGTTGTGATCCACGGAAAACGGATCGACGGATAACGATGGTTTGGATCTGCCGCGAACGGGATCCAGTAGTTGATCATTTCTTTATAATAGTTTGCCGGGAACAATTTCGGCATCCATGCATGTGCATATTTTTCAAACTGAGCACTCCATTCACGGTTCAATTCTCTCATCTCCGGATACTCGGCAATCTTGTCTGCTATCACATCTTCCATTACCTTATTGACCGGGTAATTGTCCTTGTACTCTGGATTGGTCACATACCAGAAATAACCATAAAGCAGAGATCTCGGAAGCCAGAAGCCTTTGTAAGACGGGGAGGTATAACCTGAAAACTGTCGCCTCCCATTCATGGCTCGGTACTCCGTGATTGTCCACGATCATATCCGGGACATACCGGTCATAAATACGGGTTAATCCCATCGCCTCGCTGTGGATCGTATCCTGCTGGAAATGTTCATAGTAGAACTCTTTTTCCAAGCGAATTAAATCTTGCCACATGGAATTTCCAGTTTGGATGCTCTTTCTGCAATTCATAATGGATTGCCGCACCATCCACATTTTCCATCGGAACGATTACCAGATTCAGTTTATCCGGTAAATCTTTGTAAACATCTTCTGTCAGCAGCTTTCTTGATCAGGATAAATGCTTGCATTTGTCGAAGATACTTCATTTGCATGATGTCTTGCATTGATCATCTCGCCAGGAATTCTTGATATACGCTTCGTCATGGACAGATATCCTTCGTATTCCGGTTTGATCCATACTGCATAGAGTTCACGTCCTGTATAAGATACCGCAGTCCGGAACACTTCGATTCCAGGAACCTGCTTCAGTTCTTCGATGATCTCACGGTAAGTATCATATCCGATCAGTTCATGCTCATGCAGGTCAATCTCTTCAATCCGTTTCGTCTTTGGTTTTTCTTCTCTTTCCGGTGTAAGTGCTTTGCATACTGTATCTCGCCCTGCTCACTTTCAAACAAAAGCTTCGTACCTGCTGCAACACTTTCACACTCTGCCAGTACACCATTTGACCACAATGTTGAGTAAGTGTGTAATACATTAGATTGTACACCATTTGTGCGGATATGGAAAGTAAAATTATCATTTTCCCATGAAATGGCACGGATCCATGCATCTGCTTCTTCCCGTTTTCTCTGTAAAAGAACCGCTTTTCCATCTTTTACAATGCATGCTTCTTCTTTTAACGGCTCGGTCAGTGTCACCTTAAATACCGGTCTGCCTTCTTTTTCATGGATCACCGGAAGGATCAGTCCCGGCGCATCCAGCATGACATCTGCTTTCTTCACACCGTAATTTTTAAAATAGTCGCTTCCGACAAAATACATATCTTCATGCAAAGCATCCAGTGAAGAGATCAGATCCTCTCTTGATCCGGTCGCATAGTCCGGTTCACTTGCGGTCACGTCCAGACGCAGTTCATGGAAGAACGGTTTGCAGGTCTGCGGAAATCTTTCCGCCTGTCTTTTCCTCAATATATCGTCTGCAATCCGGAAGAACTTCCTTCTGGTAAACATCCCAGATCTCTTCCATATCGTTACGGACGGTCTGATAAAATACTTCCTGTCCGTCAATCTCTGCTTTTTACATAACCGGTTGCCGGATGAACCTTTCCCATCTGCGGATATTCATCCATATATGGTCTTTCCGACCAGACTGCTTTGTAAGTATCCTCACAGCAGACCTTTTCGTCCTTGATCCCCTTGCAGAGATAAGTGATATCTTCTTCGCCTTCATAAGCTTTGAAAATGACTTTATCTCTTTCAATTCCAAGCTCTTTTACCAGAATATCTTCTACCGGATACAGTTCCTGCAGATAGCGGATCGGAAGATCATACCACTTGTCCGGAGTGTCTGCATTCAGATTGTGATAGGACGGGGTTGCACCGTTCTCATCCAGCCAGTCTGTCTGGCCTTCCGGCAGGAACGGTTTGAAATAAATCTCAACCTGATCTGCCTGCGCTTCCTTCATCACCGGAAGCATCTCTTCAACGATCCAGGAATATCCCTGTTTGTATGCACAGATAACGGAGGTATCCTCCGGCTTGGCACCTAACATCTGGATTCTGTCTTCGATTTTTTCTTTTATCTTCTGGCGTACTTTTATATTTTTCACTTACCGCACCGGTAATCTTTACCTTGCTTCCTTTCCCGATCTGCGGATAAACCTTTTCTTCCAGAAGTTTTTCAAAAACTTCCACTTCCCACGGAAGCTCATACACCTTCTCGTACATCTTCTGTCCGGATTTGTAATTATATACCTTTGCATCCCCGGCTTCTTTTTTTTCTGTGTATCATTCCAGAGCGGAGATCCGTACACTTCGTATTCTCCTGTCTGCTCTTTCTGCATCGCTTTCAAAGCTGCAAGCTGGCCATCTGCGCCGCAGTACAAAGTCATCCACCATATCCATCAGCAGGTCTTTCCAGCTTCTCTGACCATTGATCTGTGGAAATTCCATACAGAGGCGGGAGGTAAATGCGATTAGTTCCTCTCCGTCACCGCGAAGAGATACTTTTACACTTTCTCCTTCTTTTTTCCCGTACAAGCTCTGTCTGCTCTGCTTTTTCCAGAACGAGCCGGTTGCCTGTATAAGCTGCATCTGCCGTAATATTTCCTGTATATCCGGTTGTCTCCATACCAAAACGCCATGCCAGGTTACATCTTTTAAACGAGCATCGCATCATCTGCATCCTCCGGAAGTACAATCTTCACATCCAACACATCCGGAAGAAGATCCTGATTCTCGTCTTTCAGGAAATCCCTTTCTGAAGCATCGTCTCCAGCCCTTTTTCCTTACGGAAATCCAGATCAAAGATCGGACCTGTATGCTTTGATGCTGATTCGTACTCTTCCGGTGTCTCCCCTGTACTCTTTTTCCACAGGGCTTTCAGCTCTTCCATATTCTCCGGCACCGGAATCTCACCGTCCGCTGTGATCACCGGAAATGTAGCTGTCTCTGTCTGAAATCCCAGAAGTAGTCTTTGCTTCAACCGCATAACGCTTCTGTTCTCCTGTCATGCCGGTTTGCAAGTTTTAATTTTTCCATCTTACACCTCCAAAAGCACTGTAGTTCGTTTTCGTACTACGGTCTAAAAAAGATACTGTATTCCGAACTACGTTCTGCTTTTTTATACCCTTCATTCTACTAAAGTGTTCAAATAAAGTCAACCATATTATCCTTATATGGACATTTTCAATAAAATGTATGCAGAAACAAAACATTGCACTCTCCACATCCCTGTGTTAATACTTTTTTTAAAAGGCAGGAACTTCAATACTTTTTGTTCACAGAACAGGCTAGGAACGATCGCGCAATCATGAACAACGCACGGCAAACGACATGCAAAACAGGACATCATGGATGCGACCGGATGGAATCTGCTGTTCAACCATTTTGAACAGGGCTATGACGAAACTCACCATATATGGATCGCGCCCCTCTACGGTCTTCAGATCATCGAACCAGACATCCGGATACTTTGATTCCTTAACAGCTCGCTTCTCACTATTCCTGGTATTTATATAAATTAGCCATTGATCATGAAGTTAACCAGTCTATCGATATCTTCTTTCTCATATGCAATAATCTCAAGCTCTGGAATCTCTCCATTAGAGAAGATGTTCGCCATCGATACATACTGAGATAATTTTGATTTCAGATTCAGTCTGTCGCCTTCTCCTGTTACCAGCTCTACTTTTCCTTTGCGCCTGTCTACTACTTCAAAAAACTTATCAATGTTTGTAATATTCTGTACCTTCATGATGTACACTCCTTTTCTTTTTATCTCTTCCTATCTTTTACACCCTCAATATATACAATTTTTTTTTTGAAAATCAAGGGTTTTTTTTTAAATCAGCGTTTTGGGCATTGTGAACAATTTAACAGTCTGTTTTTTGTGCATAATCACAATGTCTATTTCAAAACAATACTGTCCTTACGTATCTCGATCTTACGCTCTTTATACAGATGTCCGACTGCACGCTTGAATGCATTCTTGCTCAGATCAAACTCCGCACGGATCACCTCCGCATCTGCTTTATCGTTAAACGGAAGGACTCCGCCCTTTTCTCAGACGCGCCAGTACCAGAAGCGCATCCTTATCCATCTGGATAAATGCTTTCTCACGGACACTTAAATTCAGCTTTCCATCCGGTTTTACTTCTGTCACTCTCGCATGGATCTTCATTCCTGGTCTTAGACTTTTCGGTGCTTCTCTCTTTGGCACAAGCGCAGAATATTTTCCGTCCACTGCAACGAAAGCCCCGAAATTATCACTCACTTCGTAAACGATTCCCTCTACCTGATCATCCTTCTGATAAGGAGAATCACTGGTCAGATACTCATATACCTTCATGGTCGCACAGAGTCTCTGGCTCTTATCAATATAAAGTCCTACCAGGCATTCATCCCCCCGGTTTCACCTTATAAGTCTGCTCCTTAAATGGCAGGAACAGATCCTTTTCCAGTCCCCAGTCCAGGAAGGCACCGAATTTGCCAACCTGCGCTACCTTCAGGATTGCACTTTCCCCAGTGTAAGCTTCGGTTCATTTACCGTTGCGATCAGACGGTCAGAAGAATCCTTATACAAAAACACCTCAATCGGATCGCCCGGTTCGATTCCTGCCGGAACCTGCTTCTTCGGAAGAAGAACCTTTTCTCTGTCATCTCCCAGATATACTCCGAAATCAACTACCTTTACTACCGTAAGCATCTGTTTTTTCCTAATTCCATCTCTTATTTCTCCTTGAATTCTACTACCGCATACGGATTTCCCTCCGCATCACAAAGTTCCACTATTTTTCTCTGTTCCTCTACCGCCATCTTTGGATAAATAATATCACCCATAACTGCGGATTTTTTATATTCTACCCGGATCTGTCCGGCACGCTCACATTCCGGCACCACATCAATTGCCATCTGGATATACTGGCAGTTATTGACATGCTCGTTTGTGTCGATCTGATGACGTCTTACCGGAAAACTTTCTCCATCTTCCAGTTCTTTTTGGAAGCACGATCTTACGCGGCGCAAACTCTACATCCAGTGGTGCTTCCGGCCGATAAGCCTCGACCTCTTCTTTCGCCGGTCTGCATGGTCTTCCTTTTTTTCATATCCATATATACCCAGACCGAATTGGCCCAGGCTGTCATCTCGCCTGCTTCATCCTCCATCTTAAAATTACGAAGTCCGAAAAGTCCGGTAAAATCCGTTGCCCAGGTGGACACCCGGATATGTTCCCCGAGTTTCGGATAACGGTTTACTACAATCTGCCATGCAGAAAGAATCCATGCCTGCCCGCTTTTTTTCAGTGATTCCACACCATATCCGATATCCTCAGACTGAAAAGTACTACAGTCCTGAAAATAATTAACAAGCCCCGGTAATGTCAGAAGCTCCGTATGGTCTGCTTCACTGAATCGTACTCTGCTTTCAAATGTATACATCTCTTTTTACCTCTGTTCTTCCACATAACTTCTGTCTAATGTGATAACACACTGATACTTTGGGTTATGATGCTTTGCAATCGATCCATCAAAGTCAGTGTCAGTTCATTCCCTTTTTTCCTCAGAATACTCTCTCGGAATGACAAAATCAAAAATGAGATTGATCTGTTTTTCTCCATTCACCATGCGGAAATCATGGATACTGCATCTCGGATCCAGTGCTTCCACAGCTTTTTCTGTCTCATGTTTTGCCTGAAGTACTTCTTCATTACGAGTCTCCACCGGATCCATATGAATTGTCAGCGAGATCCCCAGTTGTTCCATTGCCTCTCTCTCAATCCGGTCAATGATCTCATGGGATACATCAATCGGGACATCATTCGGAACCTCTGCATGAATGATCGCCATACTTCTTCCCGTCCGTAATTATGGATCACCAAATCATGGCTGCCCTCGATTCCAGCGTATTTTTTCCACAAAATGCTTGATCTCTCATAATCTTCCCATGTCGCCGGAATTCCGATCAGCGGCTCAAGCGTATCCTTCGCAATCCCAAATCCGGCCACATAACGACCAGTGAAACACCAAGTCCGACAAAGCCATCGATATTGATCCCTGTGATCCGCCAGAATACAACCGACAGGATCGTCGTTATGTCGTGATCACATCTCCAAGTGCATCTCTTTGCCGCCGTCGCCATCATCACCTGGGAAGAAATCTTTTCACCAAGTTTCCGGTTAAACATCGCAAGCCACAGCTTCACACCTATGGACAACACCAGGATCAGGATCGACACCAGACTGAATTTTAACTCTTCCGGCTCCCGGATCTTCACGATCGCATTTTTGAAAAAGGTAAATCCAACTTCGATCACCAGAAAGGATACAATCAGTGCCGCTATGTATTCCAGCCTGCCATGCCCAAAAGGATGCTCCTTGTCTGCCGGTTTTTCTGCCATCTTCACTCCGATCATTCCAATGATCGAAGAACCTGCATCCGATAAGTTGTTAAATGCATCTGCAGTAACAGACACACTGTGAAGAAGGATTCCTATCACCATCTTCGCAATCGTCAGCAGAACATTACAAAAGATGCCTACTCCGCTTGCCAGCACTCCATATGCTGTACGGACAGACACCTTTTCTACATCTTTATAATCTTTTACAAATAATTTTACAAGTATATCCGTCATTAAACTTTCCTTTTACCTTAGGCGAAACAAATTTTCCTGCCATCTTCGTTGAAGTATATTCTACACATTTACTCCGTCAATTGCAAGAAAAACCATTTGATTTTTACCGGTGTGCCTTTTTACGATCATCGCATACTCTTCATCCGTCAGCACACTCCGCAGCTCTTCCTTCCCTTCTTTAGGAACAATTGCATGGACAGAATCCATAAAACAGAGATTCGGATAAAGAACACACCACCAGTTGTGCCCCTGTGCCTTTCCGATCTTGATCCGGAGTGCATCGTACCAGCCTGCGGGAAAGGTGATGTCTCCGTAAGTTTTGTCCGGAAATTCACACCGCACGACCTCAGCTGTTATCTGATCGTTACATCCTTCTTCCTGCAAGACTTCCCTGGCCGTCCGGATCAGTTCTTCTTTGTGGCGGATCGCCCATGCTTTCGCCTCCGCGCATTCCCTGCATCCGAAAGATTCTCACACATATAATCTACAACAGCCTCTTTCACCTTCATCTTAAGTTCCTGGTCTTCTTTGCTGTCACTGTTGGCAAGCACATGAAAGCGGAACACCTCACCGGATAACTTTTCCCTGCACTGCATTCGCCTTCGCTTCCACCTGCATTCCCCTTTGCAAATGCCGCACCACACAGAATCATGATCAGTATCAGCGCCAATGCTTTTATTTTTTTCATTTTCGTATGTACCTCCTGTCTTTGATACCAGGAGTATTGACAACTTATGGAAAACTATACATTTTTATCTGTGATATTCTACCTGATCTCTCCGATAACATCCGATACCGTAGAGGCCTGATTATCAATATGACATCCCATGAGCTCACATGCCTCTTCAACCTCTCCACCCGAAATCAGTGCGATCAGCTTATCATGTTCTTCCAGGAGCTGTGGATAACATTCCTTCTGCTTCAGGTATTCTACGCGGAACCGGTACATCTGTTCCCGCAGGTTATTCAGCAACGTGATCAGTCTCTGGTTATTGGTTGCGGCAAAGATAATATCATGGAATTTTACATCTGCTTCAGCGATCTTCGTCACATCACCACTCTTTAAGACTTTACGGAAATCTTCAGCTGCCATCTTCATTTCTTCAACCTGCTCCGGCGTGATCCGTTCACACGCAAGCTGTACGGAAAGCTCTTCCAGTGCCTTTCTGACTTCCAGCACATCCTGCATATTCTTCTCTGTGATCTGTGCCACTTCTGCCCCTTTTCGTGGAATCATCAGAACCAGACCTTCCAGCTCCAGTTTGCGGATTGCTTCCCGGATCGGAGTCCGGCTTACCCCCAGCTTGTTGGCAAGCTGGATCTCCATCAGCCGTTCTCCCGGCTTCAGTTCTCCTCTTAAAATTGCCTTCCGAAGTGTATTGAACACAACATCTCTCAACGGCAGGTATTCATTCATATTTACTTCAAAATCCATATCCATTCTTATCTCCTCCTGACGTTATGCACATTTGCAAGATAAATCTGTTTTGCCAGATTCTGTGCTTTTACTTTTGTAAATGCTTCCTTCGCTGTCCTGCGATCCCTGAAAATCCCAAATACAGTCGGACCTTCCACTCATCATCGCCCCAAGAGCACCTGCTTCCATCATACATTCTTTGATCTGTGCAATGACCGGATATGCTTCAACCGTAACCTTTTCCAGCACATTACCCATGGATGCTGCCACTTGCTCAAGATCCTGGTTCTTCAATCCGTCCAGGATACCATCTATATCCGGATGCTCCTTTGATTTCACAGGAATCCAGCTTTTCATAAACCATCTTTGTCGATACACTGGCGGCTGGCGATCATAATCTGACATTTCGGCATCGGAGGAAGCGGCGTCAGTTTTTCCCCGATTCCTTCTGCGAGTACTGTTCCGCGCATAATGCAGTAAGGAACATCCGCCCCAAGCTTCACGCCTCTTTCCATCAACTCTTTTTTGAGAAAGTCCCAACCGGAACATCTGGTTCATTCCGTAAAGCACTGCCGCAGCATTGGAACTTCCGCCTGCCATTCCCGCTGCAACCGGTATATGCTTGTCCAGATGGATTCTAATCCCATCTTTGATATCAAATTCATCGATCAGAAGCTTTGCCGCTTTCCATGCAATATTGTCCTCATCATTCGGCAGATAAAAAAGATTCGAATCGATCTCGATACCTGGGGCCGACTTCTTTTGCAGCGTCACATTATCGTACAGATACAGCGTCTGCATGACCATGCGCACATCGTGATAACCATTCTCCCTGCCGCCCCAGCACATCAAGTCCAAGATTGATTTTCCCAAGTGCTTTTAACTCCAGTTTATCCATGCGTGTATCTCCTTATTGTATTTTTTCGACCTTTTTTTTGTATCTTGTATACATCATTTCATTACTATAGTATACTCAAACTCTCCCGAAAAATCAATATTTTATCACCCGTTTTCAATTCTTTTGATAATAATTCATTATTAAGCAGAATGCTTTCTTCTGTGGTCGAATATTTCTTTGCCAGGCTCCACAGATCATCTCCGTCTTTTACGATATATCCCACAATTCCCGGCTGGTTCATCCGCTCTTCTTTTTCATAATCCACAAGTGCGCCTCTGTCACCATCTGTATTTTTCCGCTTTTCGCATGAAGCTTCTGAACGCCACGACCGCTTTTATCTCTACTTCATCATTTCCGGCAAGATCTACCGCAAAGCTGCTCCACTGCATATGTGACGTCATATTTCATATCGCTTGCTTCCTTCCCGGCATTCAAGCATTGCCGAGAACGGAACCATCCCCTTCCACACACCAAATGGTACTTCATCGTTTGCCTTTACATACAGAAAGCTGACATTTAGAATCCCCTCTGCCAGAATTCCTCCATCCTGCACTTCCATTTTTTCTATCTGCAGATCTGCGTTGCTGTGGCACACCTGAAGGATCTCATCTTTCAGCTCCGGCAGACTTAATCGTTCTGTGATCTTACTTTTTTTGAATGATTCTGCATCAGAAGCTCCTCAACAACAACTTCTTCTGTCTCCAAAACACATTTTTTATCAAGGGAATACGCATCCTCTAAAATCTCCAGCTTTTCTTCCCCATAGACAAAAAGACGAACCTGAAGTGCCGCTTCAATGCCAAGCGCACGCATCTCACCGTCCTCATCCATCTGCACTTCCACACTGATATCATCCAGCCGGTCATAGACATGATGATACATACCTTCTTCTGCGCCGGCACACTCGATCCGCCCCTCATAAGGAACCGTCTGCTCCACCCAGTCTGTCTTGCCCTCCTGGGATTCATAGAGAACAAAGATCTGTAATTCTCCATTTATCAGCATAGCATCCTGCACAAGTCTGGTATCCATTTTCCGGGAGCTTACCTCTGTCCACAAGAGCGTTCCGATATTCTCTTTGGTCCCCGGTATCTTAATCTCCTCTTTTTGATCCTGTAAATGTCTCTTCGCGGTAAACAGTCTGCAGCAGCTCCACCGGACATTTTTTCAGATAGATTCCTTCTTCCCCATCCACATCAAGTGTCACCTGTTTTTCTGTGATCTGCTCTGTATGTACCGTTATTTCCGCAAGCGCTTTTACCGCAAGCTTTCTCGAATGGATCAGTGATACCCCGCATTCCACCCGCTGAACTTGCACAATGTCTTCGCCTTCTCCGTTCTCTTCCTCCATGTAGACCATTTCCTCAAACGGAATCATTCCCTCTAAAGCTCCGGGACGCGGATCTCCCGAATCTGTCACATACAAAACTTTAAAATTCAGTTTTCCCGTCACACGGAGATAATTTTCCACTCTTCTTGTCTCTTCAATCCGCAGACTTCCCTCACCAGAAAGCACTCTTCCCACGTCACTTTTCGCATCTGGTACATTATAATCCCCACCGATCATAAACTGATCCGTCACTGTTTTGCCCATCTGATTCATGCGTACCTGTTTTCTTATCAGTTCCATAGTCAGCCTCCTACTCAAATATCACCGGTTTTTCGCTTTTTGCCATTTCCAGGACAACATATGGGTATTGGGAAAAATCCATCTTCCCGCATACAGATATTTCCCATCTCCTCCCCATCTTTTTCTGTCTCGTCACTTCCCGATTGGTCCCAGAAGTGTTGTCTGTACACAGATCACATCTTTTTTTTCTTCCGTACAGCCATCAACCCGGATCGCATATCCCTCCATTTCCTGTCTCCCATACCCCTGTCCGACATACAGCCGGTCTCCTTGCACATACATGATCTGAAATGGGGTTTCTTCCATCCCGGCAATGCGTTCGGTCATTTCCGCCGGAACTTTTTTTCTCATCCACATATTCCAGCATTTCTCCACCCGCTTCCTCTTTTTCCATGACCTGACAGCCGCCAAGGAAAATCAGCATCCAGATCACCCCTGTCACACGGCATTTTATTCTCATAATTATTCACAAACTTTTCCATTTTTTTGTCTCTTTATTATCATATTATCTTCCTTGTATTTTCATGCCTCGAATAGTATAATCGAAGAAAAGTATGTTACTTTATACAATGAAAGAGAGGATTTTGGGGTAATGATACGATTTATCTGTATCGCAGTCTTTTTAATTCTTTACCTGATCCTGTCCATTCCGGTTTTTCTGGTGGAATGGATCATTGGTAAATTCAATCGCAGAGCCAAAGATATCAGTTCTCTGCGCATCGTTCAGTGGGGCTTTAAAGTGATTCTTAAGATGACCGGTGTCACGACAACCGTGATTGGTGAAGAAAAAATGTTCCGGATGAACCGGTACTCTTTATCGGCAACCACCGCAGTTATTTTGATATTCTCTTACTTACAGCCGGTGCAGGCGTCTGACCGGTTATGTTGCCAAAAAAGAAATGGAAAAGATTCCGCTTCTTTCCACATGGATGAAGAATCTGTACTGTCTCTTCCTTGACAGAGACAATATGAGAGAAGGTCTGAAGACGATCCTTCAGGCAATTGATTATGTAAAAATGGCATTTCCATCTGCATTTTCCCGGAAGGAACCCGCAACAATGGCGAAGAGCTTTCTATGCTTCCATTCCGTGACGGTGCACTTAAAATTGCCGAAAAGACCGGGTGTGCGATCATTCCGATCAGCATGAACAATACTGCTGACATTTTTGAAGCACATTTCCCACGTGTAAAAAAAAAGTACATGTCGTCATCGAATACGGCAAACCAATCTATCCAAAAGAACTGGATAAAGAGACAAGAAAACATCTTGGAATCTATTGTCATGATCTTATTCAGGACACAATTAAGAAAAACGCCAGTCTGATCTAAACCTATAACAGAAAAGAGGTACGATTATGCATTCTAAAAATTTAACATTACTTACAGACTTATACGAACTGACTATGATGCAGGGTTATTACGATAAGCAGGACAATCCTACCGTAATTTTTGATGTATTTTACCGTTCCAACCCATTTTCTTCCGGTTATGCAATCGCAAACCGGACTTGAACAGGTTATTGAGTACGTGAAAAATCTGAACTTCAGCTATGATGATGTGGATTACCTTCGCAGTCTCCACATTTTTTCTGAAGATTTTCTTCAGTATCTGAGCGGCTATCACTTTTACCGGAAGCATTTACGCAATTCCGGAAGGAAGCCTGATCTTCCCAAAGGAGCCGATCCTCAAAGTCGTTGCCCCCGATCATGGAAGCTCAGCTTGTGGAAACCGCAATCCTGAACATTCTGAACCACCAGTGTCTGATCGCGACCAAGTCTTCCCGTATCGTATACGCCGCCGGTGATACCGGTGTTATGGAATTCGGGCTTCGCCGTGCCCAGGGACCGGATGCCGGATTATACGGTGCACGTGCTTTGCCGTGATCGCCGGCTGCGTGGGAACCTCCTGCGTACTTACCGGCAAGCTTTTTGACGTTCCGGTTATGGGAACCCATGCACACAGCTGGATCATGAGTTTCCCGGATGAATATACCGCATTTAAAGCCTATGCAGATCTTTATCCTGAAGGATGTACCCTTCTTGTCGATACTTACGACACCTTAAAATCCGGTGTGCCGAATGCGATCCGTGTCTTCCAGGAGATGAAAGATGCCGGCATCAGCCCGAGAAAGCTTGGTATCCGTCTTGACAGCGGCGATCTTGCCTACCTGTCCAAAAAGCACGTAAAATGCTGGATGCGGCCGGCTTTGAAGAAGCAACGATCTGCGCATCCAACGACCTTGATGAATATCTGATCCACGACCTCAAAATGCAGGGGCGCAGCGATCGATTCATGGGGTGTCGGAACCAATCTGATCACCTCCAAAGACTGTCCTTCATTCGGTGGTGTATATAAACTCGCTGCCATCCAGAATAAGAATGGTGAGTTCGAACCTAAAATCAAACTTTCTGAGAACACAGAAAAGATCACCAATCCGGGCAACAAGACGGTTTACCGTATTTACGAAAAAGAAACCGGCAAGATGAAAGCTGATTATATCTGCTTTGTAGACGAAGAAATCAATCCGGAGGAAGATCTTCTCCTCTTTGATCCAAGCGAGACATGGAAAAAAGACAAAGATGAAAGCCGGAACCTATACCGTCCGCGAAATGATGCAGCCAATCTTCATCAACGGTGAATGTGTCTACACTTCCCCGTCTGTCAAAGAGATTGCCGCTTACTGCCGTCAGGAAAAAGATACCTTGTGGGATGAATCCAAACGACTCTTCAATCCTCACCAGATGTATATCGATCTGTCTCCAAGACTTTATGAAGTAAAGAAACAGCTTCTTGACCGCATGAGTGCTGATGACTAGGTCACAATTTGAAAAGAGGTATTACCGATGAAAATATGACATTAAAAATATAACCGCTGCCTGCCATGGAACCTTCCATGGTGACAGCAGTTTTCTTTGAAAAAGAGATTACCGGCGTTGCAATCGACAGCCGGAAAGCGACAAGACTGGATTTCTTTTTGTCCCACTCAAAGGAGCCCGTGTAGACGGCCACACCTTTATCCCACAGGTTATGGAACAGGGTGCACTTGCTACTCTTACAGAAGAAGATCCTTCTTCCCTTACCTGTCCCTGCATTCATGTAGAATCCTGCGAAAAAGCACTTCGTGATATCGCAGCGTTTTTACCGCATGCAGCTTTTGACATCAAGGTTGTCGGCATCACCGGAAGTGTTGGCAAGACCAGCACCAAAGAAACGATTGCCTCTGTCCTTTCCCGGAAATACAATGTTCTTAAGACAGAGGGAAACTTTAACAATGGAATCGGACTTCCGCTTACCATCTTCAATCTTACCGAAGAACATGAAGTCGCTGTCCTGGAGATGGGAATTGACCATTTCGGAGAGATGCATGAACTTGCATCCATCAGCCAGCCGGATATCTGTGTAATCACCAACATCGGTCTTGCACACATGGAAAATCTCGGAAGCCGCGACGGAATCTTAAAAGCCAAAACCGAAGTTTTTGATCATCTACGTCCAAATGCTTCTGTCATCTTAAACGGAGATGACGACAAACTTTCCACAGTCGCAGAGGTACAAGGGAAAAAGCCTGTTTTCTTCGGTCTTTCAGACCAGCTGGATGCCTATGCAGACGGAATCGTAAGTCAGGGACTTCGCGGAACTGACGCTGTACTCCACCTTCCACTTGGTGAAATCAACGTACATATCCCGGTGCCGGGAAACCACATGGTCTACAATGCTCTCGCCGGAGCATGTGTCGGCATGAAGCTTGGACTTACTCTGGAGGAAATCCAGACCGGGATCTCTTCCCTGAAGACGATTGCCGGACGTACCAATCTGATCGACACAGGATCTCTTTTGATCATCGATGATTGCTACAACGCTAATCCGGTTTCCATGAAATCTTCTCTGGATGTACTTTCTACCGCAACAGGAAGAACCGTAGCTGTAATGGGCGATATGTATGAGCTTGGTGATAAGGAGAATGAACTTCACTACAATACCGGCGCACATGCTTTGCCGAGATCGGCATTGATGTGATCTGCTGTATCGGAGAACTTTCCCACCACGCATATGAAGGTGCAAAAGCCTGTGCAAAGAGCAGTGCCGTACTTTACTTTAAAACCAAACAGGACTTCCTGGGAAAAATCCGGAATGTTGTCAAAAAGATGATACCATTCTGGTCAAAGCTTCCCACGGTATGGAATTTCCTGAGATCATTGATGTACTCAGACAGATGAAGTTTTAAGAGAGGTAAGACATGAAATATCAGATACTTGTTCTTGACCTGGACGGAACACTTACCAACTCCAGGAAAGAAATCACTCCACCAACGTTAAAGGCTCTGATCGAGATCCAGGAAGCCGGAAAAGTTGTTCTTGCAAGCGGTCGCCCTACATACGGCGTGGTTCCCCTTGCCAGGCAGCTCCATCTGGAACGTTACGGAAGCTATATCCTATCCTTCAACGGAGCACGGATCACTGACTGCCGCACCGGCCAGTTCATTTACAACAAAACACTTCCGCAGGACGTGATCCCGGATATCTACCGGATCGCTTCCAACTACCTGGTTGATATTCTGGCTTATGAGGATGGACAGCTTCTGTCCGGATTTACCCCGACAAAATATTCCGAATTAGAATCCCGGATCAACCATTTACCAATTGTACAAATTGATAATTTCTGTGAGAAAGTATCCACATTTCCAAACAATAAATTTCTCCTGACCGGAGAACCGGATAGCATCAGCTGCGCTAAAGAGGAAATGTCCACTCATTTCCATGGTTATATTGATGTTTACTGTTCGGATCCATTTTTCCTCGAAATTGTTCCAAAGAATGTAGACAAAGCCGCCTCTCTTCTGAAGTTCTTACCAGCATCGGTCTGACTGCTGATGAAATGATCTCTTTGCGGTGACGGATACAACGACCTGACTATGATCGAAACCGCAGGTCTTGGAGTGGCAATGGAAAATGCACAGCCACTGGTATCCGTGAAAAAGCAGATTTTATCACAAAGTCAAATGATGATGACGGAGTTCTCTATGTGATCGATCAGTTTATGCGCGATTGACCGTCGTAGAAATATCATTTCTCAAAATATAAAAATCCCGGAGAACTGGTTTTACTTCCAGTCTCCGGGATTTTTGTTTTCAGTATTTTTCTGTACTTAGATTTCTGCAGTTTCCGCGTCGTCAGTCTCTTCCAGTACTTCCGCATACTTGTCCAGAATGATCTTCTGGATTCTGTCTCTTGTACCGGAATTGATTGGATGCGCAATATCACGATATTCCCCATCCAGTGCTCTCTTACTCGGCATTGCAATGAAAAGTCCTTTTTCCCCTTCAATGACTTTAATATCGTGAACAACAAATTCTTCGTCCATTGTAATTGATACTACTGCCTTTAATTTTCCTTCTTTTTGCTACTTTGCGCACGCGTACATCTGTAATCTGCATAACTTTCTAGCCCCTTTCTCCAGTAACGCACATACCGGTTCGCTCCTTTTCCTTTATTTGACCGGCATGCCTTCTGATCCGGACTCTTACAAGTCCCCCTCAGTTTTTATAATGCGTACCTTTCGTTCTTTTCTATTACTACTTTCACGCCATCTTCACCAACATGCCGTGTATTGGCACGGATCGTATCCCTGCTCTCTACAATACAGTTCTCAATGTAAGTATTGTCCCCAAGATACACATCATTTAAAATAATTGAGTTTTTGATCACACAATTATTTCCAACAAACACTTTTTTAAACAGAACCGAATTCTCAACGGTTCCGTTGATAATGCTTCCGCTTGCCACAAGGCTGTTCTTAACGACCGCACCCGGATTATATTTTGCCGGAGGCAGATCTGTCACCTTGGAATAAATACTTGGAAGCTGCTTAAAGAAATAGTTCCGGACTTCCGGTTTGAGGAAATCCATGTTTGTCTTATAATAGGCATCGACCGTGGAAATATTGCTCCAGTAGTCTTTTATCTTATAACCGTATATCTTTTTCAGATTCTTGTATCTGATCAGGATATCCGTTACAAAATCATATCTGTCTTCCTCAGCTGAATGCTCGATCAGATCGATCAGCTGACGTCTGCGGATGATATAGATTCCTGTGGAAATCGTGTTGGAATTTGCCACCATCGGTTTTTCCTCAAATTCTTCGATCCGCATATTTTCATTCATCTTCAGAATGCCAAAACGGGTTGCATCCTCGCCCTGATCCAGATCCCGGCATACCACAGTGATATCTGCTTTCTTGGCAATGTGGTATTCCAGTACTTTGTTATAATCCATCTTGTAAACCGCATCACCGGATGTGATGATCACATAAGGTTCATGGCACCTCTTCAGGAAATCCAGGTTCTGATAGATCGCATCTGCCGTTCCACGATACCAGTAGCCATTGTCTGCCGTGATCGTCGGTGTGAATACATACATGCCGCCCTGCTTACGTCCGAAATCCCACCACTTGGAAGAATTCAGATGTTCATTCAGTGAACGTGCATTATACTGAGTAAGTACTGCTACCTTCTGGATGTGCGAATTGGACATATTGCTGAGTGCAAAATCAATTGCCCGGTAGCTTCCTGCGATCGGCATCGCCCACTGCACGCCTCTGTGTAAGCTCCCGCATCTTGTTGTTGTTACCGCCTGCTAAAATGATTCCAACTGCTCTCATGATCTGTCACCCGCCTTTATCAATACTCCGCCGCTTTCAAGAGCACCCTGTACATAATCCTCCTTCACGGTAATACCGCTGATCGCAGTATTCTTTCCAATCTGTACTCCTGCCGGAATCACAGAATTCTCACCGATCGTAACCAGTCCGGAATTGTAGATATCAGACCTGAGCTTGTTCGGTGCTTCATTGCCGATTCCAAAGGGTTACATCATCTCCAACCTTAACATTCTCCGCAATGATCGCTTTGTCGATCACACAGTCATTTCCTATCGCAACATCCTGCATGATGATCGAATCCCGGATCACACAGCCTTGTCCAACAACAACACCTGCGCCGATCACACAGTTATGTATCTCGCCGTATATCTCAGCTCCGTCGCCAATGATGCTTCTGTCGATCACAGCTTCTTTTGAGATATACTGTGGCGGTATAATTGAATTATTCGTATAAATTTTCCAGAATTCCTCATAAAGATTAAATTCAGGAATAATGTCGATCAGTTCCATATTAGCTTCCCAGTAAGAACTCAATGTACCGACATCCTTCCAGTAACCATTATATTCATATGCAAACAGTCTCTGCTTCTTTTCATGACAGTACGGAATGATATGCTTTCCGAAATCACATCCCGGCTGATCTTTCATCTTGATCAGTGCCTCTTTGAGCACCGGCCAGCTGAAAATATAAATTCCCATGGACGCAAGATTGCTCCGCGGATTCGCCGGCTTCTCCTCAAACTCGGTGATTCTCTTGTCTTCATCGGTAATTACGATTCCGAAACGACTTGCTTCTTCGATCGGAACCGGCATTGCCGCGATCGTCACATCTGCATGATTCTCCTTGTGAAAATCCAACATGACCTCGTAATCCATCTTGTAAATATGATCTCCTGATAAGATCAGTACATAATCTGGATTAAATGTTTCCATATACTCCAGATTCTGATAAATAGCATTTGCCGTTCCGGTATACCATTCGCTGCTTTGTACTCTTCTCATACGGCGGAAGAATTGACACCCCTCCGATATTCCGGTCCAGATCCCACGGAATACCAATACCAATATGTGTATTAAGCCTGAGTGGCTGATACTGTGTCAGAACACCGACTGTATCGATTCCTGAATTAATACAGTTACTCAACGGAAAATCAATGATCCTGTATTTGCCGCCAAATGCAACAGCCGGGTCAAAAGGTATTTTGACCCCTTTGATACCAGATTGCTACGTGCCTTGCACTTCCGCAATCCTCAAAAACATTCGTAATCCGCTCATTTTTCTTTGAAAAATGGCTACTTACTCATGTTTTTGGCGGGGCAAAGGTCAAAAATCCTCTTGCAAGCAAGCTTGCATCGGCTTTCTGAACTTTTGACTCTGGTATCATTATATAATTATGCACGTAAGTCAAATACTATGAAACAAATTCACAGAACAGGAAGTGTCATTATGTATAAAATTGATTTTAATCAGCCTTGCCATATCCACTTCATCGGAATTGGCGGCATCAGTATGAGCGGACTCGCTGAGATCCTTCTTGAAGAAGGCTTCACAGTATCCGGATCCGATAACAAAGAATCGGCACTTACGGATCATCTGTCTCAGAATGGTGCAACCGTATTTTACGGTCAGAAAGCTTCCAATATTATAGACGGTATCGACCTTGTAGTTTATACCGCAGCGATCCACGAAGACAACGAAGAATTTGCAGAAGCAAAGCGTCGGAATCTTCCGATGTTGTCCAGAGCAGAATTACTCGGTCAGCTTATGACTAACTATAAGACACCGGTTGCTATATCCGGTACACACGGTAAGACAACCACAACGTCTATGCTTTCTCATATTGCTCTTGCAAAGAAACCTGGATCCAACAATCTCTGTCGGCGGTATCCTGAAAGCGATCGAAGGCAATATCCGTGTCGGCGGACCTGACCTTTTTTGTTACGGAAGCATGCGAATATACAAACAGTTTCCTGCACTTTTCCCCGAAAATCGGTATTATTCTGAATGTGGATGCGGATCACCTGGACTTTTTAAAGACCTGGACGATATCCGTAATTCTTTCCACCTTTTGCTAAGCTTCTTCCGGAAAACGGAACTCTCGTCATCAACGGAGATATTGATAAAATTGAAGAGATCACCTCCGATCTTTCCTGTCGTGTTATCACTTTTGGCAAAGAAGCTTCCCTGGATTACAGTGCAGCCAATATTACTTATAACGAACAGGGCAATGCCTCTTTCGATGTCGTAAAAAGACGGACAGAATGTTGCCCATCTCGCTCTTGCAGTCGGCGGTGAGCACAACGTATATAACGCACTTGCGGCAATCGCAGTTGCCGATATTCTTGGTGTTCCTGCGGAGACGATCCAGACAGGTCTTGCTTCCTTCCACGGAACAGACCGTCGTTTTGAATACAAAGGTGAAGTCGGCGGAGTGACCATCATTGATGATTACGCACACCATCCGACAGAGATTGCTTTGCAACGCTGAAAAGTGCTTTGCACATTATCCACATAAAAAGCTGTGGTGCATTTTCCAGCCACATACTTATACACGTACAAAAGCATTATTCTCAGAATTTGCTGAAGCACTCGCACATGCAGACCATGTAATCCTTGCTGACATCTATGCAGCGCGTGAGACAGATACTTTAGGCATCTCTTCTACACAGCTTGCAGATGCAGTCAAAGAACATGGATGTGACGCAACTTATCTTCCAAGCTTTGCGACCATCGAAGAATTCGTCACCACCCATTGCCAGCCTGGCGATCTTCTGATCACAATGGGTGCCGGAGATGTTGTAACCATTGGGGAAGACCTGTTAAAAGCTTGATTTTCTCCAATATTTGCGAAATTTTATCTGTAATAACAAAAATTTCCGTCAGAAAATTCTTTTTTTACAATCTGGGATGATGTTATAATGAACAAAGTCAGAAAAGAAAGGAAGCGGAAATTATGAGTGCACTTATTTTGCGCAATCATTCCCACAATAACATAACGATCGTGGAGAATGACTTTATCGATCATTATATGGTATCTGCGAACGGAGAATATGTAAAAGTCTATCTTCTTCTTCTCCGTTATCAGAATATCCCGGAGCGACTTCCGGATATCCCGCAGATGGCAGACCTTCTGGAGAATACCGAAGGCGATATCCTGCGCGCACTCAAATACTGGGAAAAAAGAAGGAATTCTTTCTCTCGAATATGACGAAACAAATGAACTCGCCGGAATCTGTATCGGAAAAGCACCAACTCATCAGACACCTGTCAAAGCAGCTTTCCATACACCTTCCGCACAGTCTGCTTCCGTTCATGAAAAAATCTCCGGTCGCGCAGTCTGATGGAAATACCACTGTTTCAGACAAAGCTGCCGGTCAGAATCTTCCTGCATCAAGACGTTCCCTTGCCGCAAAGAAGAGAATTAAAGCAGATTCTTTTTATTGCTGAACAATATCTTGGCAAAACCTTATCCCGTACCGATGTTGATGCGATTACCTACTTTTATGATTCCCTTGGTTTTTCCGCAGACCTGATCGAGTATCTGATCGAATACTGTGTGGAGAACGGACATAAGAGCATGCATTACATTCAAAAGTAGCACTTTCATGGGCAGATGAACATATTACAACCGTCGATCAGGCACGTAATTCCTCTGCATTTTACAACAAAACCTGCTATTCTATCCTGAATGCATTTGGCATCAAAGGGCGGGGACCTGCATCTGCCGAACTGGATTATATCCGCAAATGGCTGGAGGATGGGAATTTCGAACTGGATCTCATTCTGGAAGCATGCAACCGCACCATCAGTGCGATTCACCAGCCAAGTTTTGAATATACTGACAAGATTCTCGAAAACTGGAAGACGGGCAACGTTCGTACACTGGCAGATGTTGAGCGTCTTGATTCTGCCTTTGAGCAGGAAAAAGACCGGAGGAAAACTCCTTCGGGGCAAAACCGTACACCTTCTGCCCAGCAGCCTTCCAAATTCCGTAATTTTGAAGAACGTTCTTACAATATGGACGAGCTTACCAAAGAATTATTACGCAGTAACTAAGAAAGGGGAACACTGTGCCGTTAACTAATTCACAATACAATGCGCTGATGCGCGTATATGAAGAAAAAAGAGCGAAGAGCCGCGACCTCGCGAATCTTCACTACGAGCGTGCCTGCCAGAAGGTTCCGGAGCTTGCATCGATTGATGCCTCTATTTCTTCTGCCAGTCTTGATCAGGCGAAAAAAAAAAAGCCGCAGGCGATGACACTGCCCTCGCTTCTTTGAAGGAAGATATCCGGTCTCTTTCTGACAGACGCCGCCGACTCCTTTCCGACGCCGGATTCCCGGAAGACTATCTGGAACAGCATTTTGAATGTCCGGACTGTCAGGATACCGGCTATGTCGGCACGAAAAAGTGCCATTGCTTTTTAAAAGCGATCATTGATCTGTTCTACACCCAGTCCAACTTAAAAGGGCTTCTCGAACAGGAAAATTTTGAACATTTTAATTTTGATTATTATTCATCCAATTATAGAGACCGGCTTTCCGGTCAGAATTCCCGCGAGCTTGCAACGCGGGCTTATCAGGAATGTATGAATTTCATCCACAATTTTGATACCGAACATGGTAATCTGCTCCTTTTTGGGAATACTGGTATTGGGAAGACATTTCTCAGTCACTGCATTGCAAAAGAAGTGATGGATTCTCTGCATTCTGTTCTTTACCTGACTGCCTCTGAATTTTTCGATGCGCTCCTTGAAAAAGCACTGACCCGGAATGATGAGAGCTGTCTTTTATATGAGCAGATCCACCAGTGTGATCTGCTGATCATTGATGACCTGGGAACCGAACGAAATACAGACTTTGTCGTTTCTCAGCTTTTTGTGTGTTTAAATGATCGGATCCTGAACAGGAAATCCACGATCATTTCTACTAATCTTACTCTGGAGGAAATCAAGACGAACTATACAGAACGTACATTTTCCCGGATAAGCAACCATTATAAGATACTTCGCCTTGCCGGTGATGATATCCGCATTCAAAAGAAACTTATGTACAGGGAGGAACACTGATGTTACATCGAAGTGAACGAATTCTGGATAATATTCCAGTTGGCTCTCTCGGCATTATTGCTGTAGACGGCTGTGAAGAGATGGGAAATAAAGTCAATGACTATCTCGTAAAATGGAGAAAGGAAGAGACTCGTTTCCAGAAAGACAATCTTGTTTTCAACGGCTACGAAAAGCCGAACTATCTGATCAACGCAAAAGTACCTCGTTTTGGAACAGGTGAAGCCAAAGGTGTGATCAAAGAATCTGTCCGTGGATATGATCTTTATCTGATGGTCGATGTCTGCAACTACAGCCTGACTTATTCGCTCAGCGGCAATACCAACCATATGTCACCGGACGACCATTTCCAGAACCTGAAGCGTGTCATCGCCGCTGTAGGAGGAAAAAGCACGTCGTCTGAACGTCATTATGCCTTTCCTGTATGAAAGCCGCCAGCACAAGAGAAGCGGCCGTGAATCACTGGACTGTGCACTTGGTCTGCAGGAGCTTGTCCGCATGGGTGTTGACAATATCATCACTTTTGATGCTCACGATCCTCGTGTCCAGAACGCGATCCCGCTGAACGGATTTGAGACGATCCGTCCGACTTACCAGTTCGTAAAAGGACTGTTAAAGCATGTGCCGGATCTTCAGATCGATGCCGATCATATGATGGCAATCAGCCCGGATGAAGGTGCAACCGGACGTGCAATCTACTTTGCCAACGTACTCGGACTCGACATGGGTATGTTCTACAAACGCCGTGACTACACAACCATCGTAGACGGACGTAACCCGATTGTAGCACACGAATTCCTTGGCTCTTCCGTAGAAGGAAAAGACGTAATCATCCTCGATGATATGATTTCGTCAGGTGACAGTATCCTCGATGTAGCACGCCAGCTCAAGATGCGTAAAGCAAAACGTATCTACGCTGCGCAACCTTCGGACTTTTCACAAACGGTATGGAAAAATTCGACCAGGCTTACGAAGAAGGACTGATCAGCGGAATCCTCACAACAAACCTGATCTATCAGACACCGGAACTGCTCAGCCGTCCTTACTACATCAACTGCGACATGAGCAAGTACATCGCACTGGTGATCGATACACTGAACCATGATGCTTCTATCAGCAAAGATCCTTGATCCAAGCGAACGTATCCAGAATGTAGTTGAGAAATATAAAAAAGGGGAAGCGATCGATTAATTTATACGAGCGAAATTTTTCCGCTATATGACAAAAAATACTGCTTGAATATCATTTTCTGATATCTAAGCAGTATTTTTATTTAACATTCTTCTTTCGGCAGTCCTTCCACCTCTACTCCCCATTCTTTCATTTTTTTTTCAGAAACAGCTCTTTGTTAATCTCATGCAACGCATCCTTCTCCCCATACATTTTTCCAAACACTTCAAAATTTGCTACAAAGCTGCTATATGGATGCAATGACGCATAGCTGAAAGTTTCACTTGCAGAACTGCTGTTCCCAGATTTTTTCTTGATAAATAAAACTCCCTCTCCACAATGGCTTTCCTCAGATACAACCAGTTTTACTCGCAAATCCTTCCACAAATAACGTTTTGACAGGAAAAGAAACTTTCGGATACAGCCTTTTTTTATCCATCTTTAAACGGTAACTTTTTCTGCTGGTGACTACCACATAAACTGGAACAAGAGCTATAAAAAATGGAATAAAGATAGCAATCAGTACTGGATTCTTCCAGATAAAAATCGGATATACAATAAATATCAGTAGTAAAAAGCCAAACAGCTGCCGCAAGTAAGATCCAGGCGGTTCCATTTCTTCTGGACTGTAATCTTCCCTTTTGTCCTGAAAAATATCAAAGTTTTTCGGTCGCTCTGTTTCAAAATCCACTCCCCATTCTTTTAATTTGGAAAGCGACTCTTCCTTCTCTGCCGCCATTATTTCACCGTTTATATAAATAGAATATCTTTGCCCCGCTAATATTGGTCTATGCATTTTGAAATTAATACAGAAACTCCCTATTGGATGTCTTATTGGAAAAAGTTCACAATTACTGCTTTGCCTCGGCTGATGCTTACATGCTTTGCCAAAAATAAAGCTTCATCATAACAATATTCCCCCACATTTATTCTCAATTGTTTAATTTTAAATTCCTCCCATGTATACTTTCTTTTATAAAGCCATGTTTTAACCAAAACTCCCGTTTTATCCAAGATCAACTCTCGATCCATATTTCGACAAAGCAGATAAATACGCAAGATTATCACTATTGAATAGGCAATCGCAAACACAATGCTCATCGCTCTACCCTCTTCCTTATTAGGATCCGGCATATTCACTGCACAATATAGCAAAAAATATGTCAAACCCTATCAAACAAATACTAAATCCGCATATACTGTCTATAAAAAGTCTTTCCACTTTTTATCCGATTTTATAATTAATACATCTTTCTCCTGTCCCATTTTGATTACCTTTTTACAGGAAGAGCGAATCTTTCTCCGCTCTTCCTGTCTACATATTGCTTTTATCGCTCTCTCAATTGATTCATTTTAAACATAAAATATTTTCGAGCCCTCTCCTGTTGTTTTTTTGTCTTTGAACTCTTTTTTAACCACAGGATTTGACTTTCTTTTATTTTGTAAAACATAACTTTTACACTCATCCAAGGAGCCAACTGCTTTCTAACTCTGTTTTTAGTTTTTTTTACTCTTCTTTCGGCAGTCCTTCTACCTCTACTCCCCATTCTTTCATTTTTTCCAAAAATAACTCTTTATTAATCTCATGCAGAGCATCTTTTTCTCCATACATCTTTCCAAACACCTCAAAGTTTGCCACAAAACTGCTGTATGGGTGCAAAGATGCATAGCTGAAAGTTTCACTTGCAGAACTGCTGTTCCCAGATTTTTTCTTGATGAATAAAACACCCTCTCCACAATGACTTTCCTCCGATGCAACCAGTTTTACTCGCAAATTTTTCCATTGGTAATGCTTTGATAGGAAAAGGAATTTTCTGGTACAACCTTTTTCGTCCATTTTTAAACAATAACTTTTCCTACTGATTATTACTTTGTAAACTATCAGAAAAAACGATGCCAAATGGAATCGAAATAAATAACATGCCCATATCTTTTAATACAACAATTGGAAACATTAAACACGCGCACATTATTAATACCAGAACAAACGAAAATATTTTCCAGCCATATCCATTTCGTCTTGTACAAATTCCTCCTGACTTATCATAAAATATAGACTCATCCATCACTCTTACCTTTTCAATAGCTACTCCCCATTCTTTCATTTTTTTGAAGAAAAGGTCTATCAATTGCACAAACTTCACCTTCTACTACATAAGTTCTACTTCCATTCTTCCCTGTACCAAAATAGAACGGTTCATGTAATCCGCAAAAATTGATCACAAAACTATTAAAGGGATGTTGAAACATAAACATTGCACATTTATATTTTCCTTCCGGTATCGCATTCGTTGACATTAAAATACTTTCTTTATAATCCCCATACTTTACACGCATTTGTCTATTTTTCAGTTCATCCCATGTATACATTTTTTGTACAAAAACACTTTATACAACATCCTGTCTCATTTAATGTCAATACCTTACTGTCTTGTATCCAAGAAAACAATGAATAAACCAATCCGATCATTGAGGCGAAACTATTGCAAATACTACAGGTGGTTTTAATAAAAAGCACCACATTAGTTCTAATATCAAACTCGCAATAACTGCTTCTTTTCTGAATTTCATCCATTTTTCATCTGATTTTACAACCAATATTCTATTATTTTCTTCTTCCATTCTACCTCCACTCCCCATTCTTTCATTTTTTCCAGAAACAGCTCTTTGTTAATCTCATGCAACGCATCCTTCTCTCCATACATTTTTCCAAACACCTCAAAGTTTGCCACAAAGCTACTGTATGGATGCAAAGACGCATAGCTGAATGTTTCACTTGCAGAACTACTATTCCCAGATTTTTTCTTGATGAATAAAACACCCTCTCCACAATGACTTTCCTCAGATGCAATCAGTTTTACCCGCAAATTTTTCCATTGGTAATATTTTGATAGGAAAAGGAATGTTTCTGGATACAACCTTTTTCATCCATCTTTAAACGATAACTTTTTCTGCTTGTTATTACTATGTAAACTGGAACAAGAGCAATAAAAAATGGAATAAAAATAGCAATCAATACGAGGATTTTTCCAGATAAAAATCGGATATACAATAAATATCAGTAATAGTAAAAAGCCAAACAGCTGCCGAAGTAAGATCCAGGCGGTTCCATTTCTTCTGGACTGTAATCTTCCCTTTTTGTCTTGAAAAATATCAAAATTTTTCGGGCGCTCTGTTTCAAAATCAACTCCCCATTCTTTTAATTTGGAAAGCAGCTCTTCCTTCTCAGCGCCATTATCATTTCCCCATTTATATAAACAGAGTATCTTGGTACTGCTAAAATTGGTCTATGCATTTTGAAATTAATATTAAAACTACCAAAAGGATATCTTATTGGGAAAAATTCACAATTACTATTTTGTTTCGGTTGATGTTCGTATATCGCAAAAAATAATCCCTCATCATAACAATACTCTCCTAAATTTTTTCGTAATTGCCTGATTTTAAACTCTTTCCACTCATACCTTTTTTCATAAAAACACATTTTAGCCAAAACACCCATTTTATCTAATATTAGCTCTCGTCCTATATCCCTCCACATTCGATAAATATTTAATATCAAAAATATATTTACTATTATAAATCCCACTATACATTTTTCCAAAACATTGGCTATTTCAGGTACGACTGCCTTTCTCTTTCGTAAATCATAGTTGAAAGCTATCACAACTACAATCTCCATTAACATAAAAGGGATTATTCCACTAACTCGAGCCTTAAAATACTGTATCCATTCTTTATCCGATTTTATAACTAATATTTCTTTTTTTCTTCTTCCATTTTGATCACCTTTTGTAGGAAGAGTAAATATCCATTCACTCTTCCTATCCATATATTACTCTTATCCCTCTCTCAATTGATTCATTTTAAACATAAAATATTTTCGCGCTCTCTCCTTTTGTTTTGCTGTTTTTTTATAATTTTTAACCACAGGATTTGACTTTCTTTTATTTTGTGAGATATTTTTTTTACTACTTGAACTACTTGACTTTCTGTACGGAAATGATGCTACTACTCCCGCTGTGACTAATCCATTTCCGATTCCAAAAATGGTACCAGAAATATTTTTAACAACATCTGAAACAGGTATTTTCCATCCTGCAATCGCGTTAACGCTAACCGCCGTGCATAATGCGGTCATTCCACCCTTCCACAACGCTTCTTTTATATCACTTCCACCAGCAAGACTACCAATAGTCGTTCCAACTCCAGATATAAACGCACTAACCAAAGTAATATATAAACTACTCTTTGTCATTCCACTTACAAGTCCTGCAAAAGCCGCAACTGCTAAATCCCAAACTCCACACTCCTGACCGGTTACTTTTGTTTGCAAAATAAGTTGTTGCCACATTGGTTACTGCACCAAATATTCCTGACACAATATCAAACATTCCCGTATCATCCCGATACATCACTGGATTATCATCACAGTAAGCATACAGATTCTTCTCCGTCAGTCGCTCTGGATCCTTCGTCAGTACACTCGCATCATCTGCATTCAGGAATCTTCTCACCTTCGGGTCGTAGTATCTTGTCTGCAGATAATACAGTCCTGTCTCCTGATCGTAATAGTAGCCTCTGTATCGCGCTGATTGATCTGGGAAAGACCGAATCCTGATGCATCTGATGACACCAGAACTTCTCCCCATGCATCATATCTATATACTACAACCTGGCTTCCTTTACTGTCAACAATCCCGATGATGTCTCCCTGAAGATTGGTCTGGTAGAAATACATTTTTCCCTGATACTCAAAGGCAAACGGTGTCCCTTTCTCATCATACAGGAAGTCCATTCTCTCTCCGCCTTCTTCTTTCTGGGCTATGATCTTATCCCCATCCAGATAGAAGCGGGTTACCTTGTCTCCAACGGTCTTTGGATTCTTCTTCCGTCATTGTCATAGACATACTGGCTGAGCGTTCCGCTCTTCTTCAGCGTCTTTAACTGCCGTCCCTTTTCCCAGGTCAGGTTCATTCCCATATAGGAAAGCGGATTTCCCATTGCATCATAGGTTATAGCCTTTCCATTGAAAGAGGTCAGCTGGTCTTTCCAGCCTGAGCTGTAGGTATAGGTATCCGTGCCTCTCAGTCTTCCACTCCATTTACAAGATAATATTTCTTGTTTTCCAGAAGATTTCCTCCCAGATCATATGCATACGTAAAAGTCCTGCCTCTGACTGCATCTTCTTCCCGGATCACCTGATTCATTCCGGTGTAAGTATAGAGCATATGATCCGTTACTTTTCCTGTATCCAGTTCCTTCGTACAGATTTCCAGAATGTTACCACGTCCGTCATATGTGTAAGCAGTCTCTTTTCCATTTTCCGTGATCGTTCCTACCAGTGCTGTTGTGGTTCCTTCTTTTTGCTCCCGGCACATAAGTATATGTGATCTCCTTCTTTTTTGCCGGACGGATAGATCTGTGTTTTCTTCTCACAGCGTCCCAGCAGGTCATATGCATACTCGATACAGGTCTTTCCGTCTACCTGTACGCCATATTCAAGTCCCGGTTTCTGCTGTTTTGACACTTCACCGTAGAGATACTTCGTCTGATGTCCGGTTCCGTCCACACGGTACTGCTTCTGTGCCACCCGGTTCTTTTCATCATCATAGACGACTTTCACCTTCAATCCATCAGTGGATCTGCTCTCCAGAAGTCTTCCGATCCTCCAGTCCGTTTTTATTTCTGCAAATTACTTCCTTCAGGATCTTTCCCTTTTTCTTCCAACACTTCTATCGCCTTGCAGATCACCTCCGGTATCGGTACTCCCATCAGTCCTGCATTCTCCACAATTGACACTGCTTCATTTGCTATAAATGCAATACACACCGTATCCCTCAGATAACTTGTCCCCATCAGTAGATCCAGTCTTACCGCAATTAATACGAATAACAACACCATCCCTTTTCTGCATAATCCTTTCCACCCTGCTCTGCTTTCCAATGTCCCGCTTTTTGATTTCGGGCTCTTTTTAAATACAACCGGCAATAAAATCCTCCGGTAAACCAGTCAATTCCCATAAACAGGATTAATGTTTCAAGTGCTGTATCCCAGCCACCGAACAAATTCACTATCAGACTGATCAGCGCACTTCCTGCTATAAATATCTTCTGTTTCATTTGATCTTCTCCTTTCAACACAAAAGCAGTTGGCTCTAATCTTTTGAAATGTAAAACATAACGTTTACACTCATCCAAGGAGCCAACTGCTTTTCAACTCTGTCTTTAGTTTTTTACTCTTCTTTCGGCAGTCCTTCTACCTCTACTCCCCATTCTTTCATTTTTTCTAGAAACAGCTCTTTACTAATCTCATGCAGAGCATCTTTCTCTCCATACATCTTTCCAGGCACCTCAAAGTTTGCTACAAAACTGCTATACGGATGCAAAGATGCATAGCTGAAAGTTTCACTTGTAGAACTGCTATTCCCAGATTTTCCAGATTTTTTCTTGATGAATAAAACACCTTCTCCGCAATGGCTTTCCTCCGATGCAACTAGCTTTACTCTAAGATTTTTCCATGAATAGTGTTTTGACAAGAAAAGAAACCTTTGAGCACAACCTTTTTCATCCATTATCAAACTATATCCTTTTAGTTGTTTAAGATACACATATATTGTTGTAATAATAAATAATATTGGACTTACAGCCAAGGATAAGGCCATATTTTTCCCCAGAAAATATAATTTTATTAAAACTACAATTAACACTACCTCAATTCCCACCATAATGAGTTTCCATTGTCCTTCTACTTCTTTTGTTTTTATTGCTTTTTTTCCAAATAAATAATTGTTATTATCAATACTCCTTTCCGTTTCCAGTTTCACATTCCACTCTTTCATTTTCTTCAAAAATATTTCTTTATCTACTGCAGTTATTTCACCATGAATTGTTTTTACAAATGGAGATGGTTTTTCTACAGAATCATAAAAAAATGGTCTTCCCAAAGTCATACGGTTATGTTTTCCTTCAAAATTAACAACAAAACTACTTAGTGGATGTTTCAGCAAATATTCCGTACACTTATGGCTGGCTAATGTTTTTTACTTTTTTACTTGCAGAAAATAAAACTCCTTCATATTCCCAAACACCAATCTTTGATCTTAATTGCCTAACTCCGATCTTTGACCACGGGTACGTTTTTCTTATACAACGATAGAAATTCTATCGTACATCCATTTTATCAATAAAAACTGTCCGCCCCTCATTCCATACCATCCATAACCATAAAGGCATAATTAAACACAAAAGCACACAAAGCAATACTAGGTCTTTTAAAAAATTCCTTCTATCTAATATTGTTACCCCTACCAACAATACCAAATAGGCACTTAATATACCTAAAGTTTCTATTTTTCTATATTTAATCCATGTTGAACTTGATTTTACTATTAATCTGTTTTTATTATCTATTACTTTTTCTCGCATTCTCATTATTTTTCTAGAAAGAGCGCTCTTCTACGCTCTTTCTATTTTTGTTAATATCTCAATTGGTTCATTTTAAATACAAAATATTTCCAACTTTTGCTTTTGTTATTGGATAAATATTTTTTTGCACTTGTTTTCTTATATTTTTTTGATTATTATTAGTCTTTGATATTTTTTACCATTAGTCCTTTTAGATGAATACACTGCAATTCCAGTAGCCGCCATTATATTACTACCTGCACCGAAAACTGTAGTTGCTAATGAAGGCATCTCCTTAGTAATAGGTATTCTTATAGCCATATATGTATTAATACTCATATACATACACGCTCCTGCTATTGCACCTTTACTGATTGCTGTTTTTAATCCATCTCCCGCCATACAACTCAAAACAGTAGTTCCCATACCTGTAAAAATGCACTTGCAACCATCGCAGTAAAACTTTGGAATAATAACACTTGCTCCTGCTATTGCCGCAATAACCCCACAATCTCCTATTCCAAACTTCTGTCCTGTTGCTTTTGCAAAGAATATACGATGTTGCTATGTTTATTATCGCTCCAACTGCAATTTCTATCGCCGTCGCTGTAATCACAAACATCCCAGCATCATCCTGATACATCACTGGATTATCATCACAGTAAGCATACAGATTCTTCTCCGTCAGCCGCTCTGGATCCTTCGTCAGTACACTCGCATCATCTGCACTCAGGAATCTTCTCACCTTCGGGTCGTAGTATCTTGTCTGCAGATAATACAGTCCTGTCTCCTGGTCGTAATAGTAGACTCTGTACCGCGGATTAATGAACTTCTCCCCATGCATCATATCTATATACTACAACCTGACTTCCTTTACTGTCAACAATCCCGATGATATCTCCCTGAAGGAGTCTTCCCGTCTGTTTTTATTTCTGTAAGTTACTTCCTTCAGAACCTTTCCCTTTCTCCTCCAACACTTCTATCGTCTTGCAGATCACCTCCGGTATCGGTACTCCCATCAGTCCTGCATTCTCTACAATTGACACTGCTTCATTTGCTATAAATGCAATACACACCGTATCCCTCAGATAACTTGTCCCCATCAGCAGATCCAGTCTTACTACAATCAATACAAATAACAACACCATCCCTTTTCTGCATAATCCTTTCCACCCTGCTCTGCTTTCCAATGTCCCGCTTTTTGATTTCGGACTCTTTTTAAATACAACCGGCAGTAAAACACCTCCGGTAAACCAGTCAATTCCCATAAACAGGATTAATGTTTCAAGCGCTGTATCCCAGCCACCAAATAAATTTACCACCAGACTGATCAGCGCACTTCCTGCTATAAATATCTTCTGTTTCATTTGATCTTCTCCTTCAACACAAAAAAGCAGTTGGCTCTGATCTTTTGAAATGTAAAATATAACTTTTACACTCATCCAAGGAGCCAACTGCTTTCTAACTCTGTTTTTAATTTTTTACTCTTCTTTCGGCAGTCCTTCTACCTCCACTCCCCATTCTTTCATTTTTTCCAGAAACAGCTCTTTGTTAATCTCATGCAACGCATCCTTCTCTCCATACATTTTCCCAAACACTTCAAAGTTTGCTACAAAGCTACTGTATGGATGCAAAGACGCATAGCTGAAAGTTTCACTTGCAAAACTGCTATTCCCAGATTTTTTTTTCTTGATGAATAAAACACCCTCTCCGCAATGACTTTCCTCCGATGCAACCAGTTTTACCCGCAAATCCTTCCACAAATAACGTTTTGACAGGAAAAGAAACTTTCGGATACAGCCTTTTTCATCCATCTTTAAACGGTAACTTTTTCTACTGGTTACTACCACATAAACTGGAACAAGAGCTATAAAAAATGGAATAAAGATAGCAATCAGTACTGGATTCTTCCAGATAAAGATTGGATATATGATAAAACCTAAAAGTAAAAGCCAAATAGCAGCCAAGCGAGTAAGATCCAGGCGGGTCCATTTCTTCTGGACTGTAATCTTCCCTTTTGTCCTGAAAAATATCAAAGTTTTTCGGGCGCTCTGTTTCAAAATCAACTCCCCATTCTTTTAATTTGGAAAGCAACTCTTCCTTTTCGACCGCCATTATTTCACCGTTTATATATTGCTGAGTTTTTTGATTAGCCAAAATAGGTCTATGCATCTTAAAATTAATAACAACACTGCCAGAAGGATATCTTATGGAAAAAAGTTCACAATTACTGTTTTGTCTCGGTTGATGCTTGTGCTTCGTAAGAAATAATCCCTCATCATAACAACTCTCCTATATTTTTTTTTTCGTACTTGTCTGAATTTAAAATCATTCCAACCATACTTTTTTTCTTTAAACCATAACTTAATCAAAATCCCCGTTTTATCCAATACTAATTCTCGTCCTATATTTCGCCAAATACGATAAATATCTAATATGAATAATATTGTAACTATTATCAAAGGACTGCTTAATAATTCTATTTCCCATTTAGGCACCGATGATGGATATAACAAAACAAAACTAATCCCTGCTATTATCCCCACACTACCAATAACATGTGACGTCGTATCAGCCTTTATTTCCTGTATCCATTCCTTATCTGATTTTATAACTATTATTTCGCTATTTTCTTTTTGTTCCATTACCTGACCTTTCACAGAAAGAGCAAATAACTCTTTGCTCTTTCCATACTTATATTGCTTTTATCTTTCTCTCAATTGATTCATCTTAAATATAAAATACCTTAACGCTCTCTCTTTTTTTTGCTTCTTTCCACTATTTTTATTTATTGATTTTGACTTTCTTTGATTCTGCGTATGATTTTCTTCGTATTTGTTTTTTGATGTGAAAATGATGCCACTATACCTGTTGTAGTCAAACTATTTCCCATTCCAAAAATGCCTGTTGATATTTTATTCACTACTATAGGTATATCTGACTTCACTCCTATTAATGAACTAACACTTACAGCCGTACATACTATCGTCATTCCACCTTTCCATAATGCTGTTTTCAAATTATCTCCACAAAATAAACTATAAAAAGTAGTTCCCACTCCTGATATAAGAATACTAGCTACTGTTGCATAAAAATTATTTTTTTTTATGCAACCACCAACGAAACCAGTCAAAGCTGCGGCAATTACCAAGTCTCCAATTCCAAACTCCTGTCCCGTTGCCTTTGCCGCAATATAACATGTCGCCACGTTTGTTACCATTCCGAGTACACCAAGCCCCACTTGAGCTACTGTAATCACAAACATCCCAGCATCATCCCGATACATCACTGGATTATCATCACAGTAAGCATACAGGTTCTTCTCCGTCAGCTGCTCTGGATCCTGCGTCAGTACACTCGCATCATCTGCATTCAGGAATCTTCTCACCTTCGGGTCGTAGTATCTTGTCTGCAGATAATACAGTCCCGTCTCCTGATCGTAATAGTAGCCTCTGTACCGCGCGGATTGATCTGTGCAAGACCGAATCCTGATGCATCTGATGACACCAGAACTTCTCCCCATGCATCATATCTATATACTACAACCTGGCTTCCTTTTTACTGTCAACAATCCCGATGATGTCTCCCTGAAGATTGGTCTGGTAGAAATACTGTTCCGCTCTTCTTCAGAGTCTTTAACTGCCGTCCCTTTTCCCAGGTCAGGCTCATTCCCATATAGGAAAGCGGATTTCCCATCGCATCATAGGTTATAGCCTTTCCATTGAAAGAGGTCAACTGATCTTTCCAGTCTGAGTTGTAGGTATAGGTATCCGTGCCTCTCAGCTCTTCCACTCCATTTACCTGATCATATTTCTTGTTTTCCAGAAGATTTCCTCCCAGATCATACGTATAGGTATAAGTGGTTCCTCTGACTGCATCTTCTTCCCGGATCACCTGATTCATTCCATTGTAAGTATAAAGCATATGATCCGTTACCTTTCCTGTATCCAGTGCTTTTGTACAGATTTCCAGAATGTTGCCTCGTCCGTCATATGTGTAAGCAGTCTCTTTTCCATTTTCCGTGATCGTTCCTACCAGTGCTGTTGTGGTTCCTTCTTTTATTCCCTGCACATAAGTATATGTGATCTCCTTCTTTTTTTGCCGGACGGATAGATCTGTGTTTTCTTCTTGCATCGTCCCAGCAGGTCATATGCATACTCTATACAGGTCTTTCCGTCTATCTGCATGCCATATCCAAGTCCCGGTTTCTGCTGTTTTGCCACGTCTCCGTAGAGATATCTGGTCTGATGTCCGGTTCCGTCCACACGGTACTGCTTCTGTGCCACCCGGTTCTTGTCATCATAGGTGACTTTCACCTTCAATCCATCAGTGGATCTGCTTTCCAGAAGTCTTCCGATCAGGTCATACTGATAGCGGGTTTCCAGCTGTGTCCGCTCATCTTTGTGGACTGCAATATTTCCATAATGATCATACACATTGGTGAAAAGCTTTTCTTCTGTACCGTCTTTATGGATCAGATACTGCCCGGTCAGGCGTTCTTCCGCATCGTAGACATTGCGGAGCGTTTCTCCTGTTGCAAAAGTCAGCCGGTCTTCCAGCCCGTTTTTATTTTTCGGTAGGTCACTTCCTTCAGGATCTTTCCATTCAAGGTAACACCGGTCTGGTTTCCATATGCATCATAAGCATAACCATAAGTGACGCCATTTCGTGTGATCGTTTTGATCTTATCCTGTTCGTAGGTGTACTGAAGCACATAATCTTTTCCATCTGCATTCTTCTTTACACGGATCAGCTGATCTGTATTTTTGTCATAATCATAGGTGGTCGTATATCCTTCCGCATCCGTAACCGAAGTCAGCAAACGATTCTTTTCATCATAGGCATAGGTATTGCTGTATCCTCTTCCATCCGTGATCTTTTGACCTGTCTTCCATCGGAAGTATATTCCATCGAAGATTCCATGCGGTCACTGTAGCTTTCCAGGATCCACCATTTATGGGTCGGTGTGCCGGAATGGTCAGAAAATACCAGTTCTGTTCCCGCTGTATAGGTCTGACCTTTTACCGTCAGTTCTTTTTCTCCTGCTTTACAGATTACAAGATATCCGGTTCCTTTTCCTTCTTCGATCTCCGTAAAACCAAACAGCTGGTTTGCCGCACCTGCTGAATATTTCTGGAGGATCAGGGTGTCTGCGGAAGTGGCTCTTGCCAGAACCATTCCAGGTGCGTGAAGCGGCTCCATCGTATAATACTTCTCTTCTCTCTTTTTTGAGTCGGAACATCTGATTCGTTTTACAGTTCTTATAATACTGATTTACCCGGTTGCCTTCCACTGTTCCATAATTATGGACATCTATATACTGACCGGAATGGCGCACTCGTACACTTACTACCAGCCCGTCTGCCGGAACATCTGAGACGGTTCCTTCATCTGCCGGTTCAAAGTACCAGCACTGTCCCGGATTATCATCTGCCAATGTACAGCTTGTCACCGGAGTTCTGGACTCGGAACTCTTTTTCTCATTGGTCATACCTTTTTTGTCTGATGTGAATTTTTCACTGATCTGGTAACTTCCGTCACTCTCTGGCTGAAGCTTCCATCTCTGCGCATCGGTTCCATTGTCTGTGAAAATCTGGATTGTGGTTCCATCTGCTGTATTTGCATTTTTCACATCCAGACACATTGCCGGGGCATTCTGCGGCTGTAGTTTAAAGTATCCGTCATCGCAGGCAGTCACTTTCCACTGCTGTGCCTTGGTTCCATTGAACGGGAACAGTTGAATGACTGTTCCGGAATCGGTTCCACCATTCTGTACGTCCAGATAGTTTCCGGATATTTTTTCACGGATATAATAGATTCTCTCGGAAGTAACTGCCCCCAGATGTCTGCCGCCTTCTACACGCATATGGACCGGCGCCCTTCGTCTGCCACCTTTTCGAGATACCAGCTCTGACCTCCATGGCTGTCGGATGCCGTTATATTTTTCAGTGCTTCTCCGGATGCCGTACTCTTCTTTTCGTTTGCAATGCATTTCTGTGTCCCCGTCAGTTTATTCAGGATTTTCCAGGTGCCGTCACTGTTCTTCTGCATCCTCCATTTCTGGGCATCGGTTCCATTATCGGTAAAGATCTGGATTGCGGCTCCGTCTGCTGTCGATGCATCTTTCAGATCTAACCGCATGTCCGGCGCATTCTGCGGTTCCAGATTCCAGTATCCTTCTTCTGCCTTGGTAATTCTCCATCTCTGAGATACCGTACCGTTAAAGGCAAACAGCTGAACGGTTGTCCAGGAGGATGTCCTTCCATCCCGCACATCCATATAGTTGCCGGAGCTCTTTTCCCGAAGGTAATACAGCTCTCCTTCTGTGATCTCTGTTACCGGGACTCTCTTTGTATTGTATTCAAAAGAATATCTGACACCTTCTGAATTGGCGACCAGTTTGAGATGATTTTTTGTCATCATAACCGTACTCAAAAGATGTCCGTCTATTTCTCCAAGCCGGGTGAGATTTCCTCGTTTGTTGTAACTGAAGCCGGATTTCTCTCTTTGCATCCTTTGCGCCCGACAGGTTGCCTTCTCCATCATATACATAGCTTTCCCCGTCATCGCGTATCAGCTGCACGCCATCATAGTACACCTTATTCATCTGGTTATCGTAATACAGATATACCTGGATCTCTTTATAAGCCTCCTCGGTACGGAATACGCCGCTGACAAACTGCCAGTCAAGAATGTTCGGATTGCAGTTAAAATGATGCCATTTTTCTTTCCGGATGTGCCGGTTACTTTTACTGACAATGAGAACTTCTTTCCCGGAATACCGCATCCTTTTTACCCAGCATTTGCTCACACTGTAGACTTCATCTTTTTCCCACTGACATGGACCGTCTGGTGCGCAATATAAGCTCTTGTCCCATCGTCCGGAGATCGTTGCGCACCTTCCTTTTCCCGTCACACCGGCAACTCTGGATCCGGTTACATCTCCTGCATAATTCCAGCAGTCCGGCTGACTTGTGCTTTGCCCAGTTCGAATCCCGGATTTGTGATCAGGTTCAGCTTGTTTTGCAGCGTTTCCTGTTTCAGTTGCGCTCCGCTGACATAGAGGGTTCCTGTTCCCTCAGTGATACCGGCACATACCGTAACACTGCTAAGGTAAACTGCAGCTGATGGCGTTCCCATCCGTTCTCCATTTCCGGATCTGTCGTTCCGAGATTACAGAAGCTTCTTCTGTTCTGCTTCCATCCGCCATGAGGATCATTAGACCAGCCCTGCTGTTTTCGGCATTCTCTGTTTTCAGATATGCGGAAAAGGTATAAGTTCCCGTCTCAAGCGTTACATCCTGACAGATTCCTTTTTCAGATTCTGCTCCTGTTTTGGTCAGTTTTGCACTTTTAGTTCCTGCATATCCCTCCGCTTTTGCAATACTGCTTCTGGTTCCGTTCGTCAGATTTTTCTGGTACCAGTTTCCATCCCCGTAAGCACTGTCAAATAATGGATTCTTCAGCAAATGACAGACTGTCTTCTGAACCTTTCCTTCTTTGTCCAGCTTATGGTTCTTGCTTCCGGATGTGTAATAAGTATAATTGTTCGCACAGCCATCCTGATCCATAACATCGGTCGGGCGCCCCATGTTGTCGAAATGATAGGTGATTTTCCGGTTATCTCCGGTCTGTGCAATCTCTCCGTCCAGTCCCGGGGTCTCAAATACAGTAGTATTCCCATTCTCATAGGATACTTTCATCTCCTGTCCTGCTTTATTGCCGGAACCATATTCCGCGATCCGGCTAACCCTTGGTACACGGAAGTCGTTCTTATACTCATACTTAAGACCATATCCATCCGGGTTCGTCACACTGGTTAAACGGTGGCTTGCATCATATCCGAAGCTGCTTGTCCTTCCATCCGGATAAGTAATGGATGTCAGATTGCCTGCACTGTCATATGCATACTTTGTAAAGGCGGCCTGCCATATCTTTTTACTGCGGATACACGTACCGTATTTCCTGCTGTCTCATACTGGATCTCCAGTCTTGCTCCACTGGAATCCTCCACATAGCTGATCACCTGTTTTCCGGAAATGGTCTGATATACATATTTGATCTGATTTTCATCCAGATCTCTGACAAATCTCAGATAACCGTCTTTCCAAAGCAGTACCGTACCCTGTCTTTTGTTTCCATGGTTCTCGCATAGCTGTCGTCATACCCGGATTCTACCGTAATCACAAGTCCAAGTCCGTCTTCATCCTTTAACTTATTGCCATCATTTGTGTCTTTATAGAAATAATGCTTTGTGCCGTCTTCATCTGTGTATACATAAGGATATTCTTTGATTCCGGTTGTGTCCAGACGCTGCACACAGCTCAGTCTCCATCCGTATCCCTGTCCGAGATTCGTTCCGGCTTCGCTGGAATTATAAACATGACTGATCTCTGCCTGCATGGCTCCGCCGGTTGTCACTGCATCCTCATGGCTCCATACCTGATTGCCGGTAAAGTCATTGGTATGTCCATTTCCCGCACGTCCTGCAGACTGCTCATGGTAGCTCTGATAATCCTCCAGTCCGTTTACATTTCGATAATAAAAGACTCCGCTCGGAAACTGATCTGTTGAAATCTTTGGATAATCCGATGCATAAAATCTGGCAAACGCTGTCTTTGTAAGATCGCTTTCATTTTCATACATACCGCGCAGCATGATTCCATAATTATTTCCCGTATTGTACCACTGTCTTACCAGTCGAGTCACGTCAAACCCGATCGGCGTGATCGTAATCGTATTGCCGTTCTGTACCTGTTTCACTTCTTTATAATCCAGTACATTTCCTGATACAGATGGCTGATTGTGCCAGCGCACATCCTTTTCTGTCCAGTTATTCAGGATCTCATTTGCAACAAGCGGAAGTTTTGCGATTCCATAACTGGAATACTCATACTGCCAGAGATACATGGTCGCCGCATACAGGATAGAACCTTTTCCGATGTCCGGCAGATTTCGGAATCGGACAATGACCTGCAGTTTCCAAGTGCAGTTGACTTCCCTGCCACAAAAGAGCCATATGCATAAACACTACTCGGGTCAGCCGAAGAATCCGTTCCGCCTGTAAAAATGTAGGTATCCTCAATATTGGTTTTTGTTTTACTGGTTTCTGTCATCGGATCGATAATAATCGGATAACTTCTGTCATCGGCAAGCGGCCATTCTTTTCTGCTTTGACAGTAACTTTGCATCCTCCTTCTTCTTCTGCTTCTATAAGCAGTTCCACTTCCTGTGACACGCATCCTTTTGCATCATACATATATGGCTTGTCAAACCAGAAGATTCTCTGATTCTCACTGTAAAGTCCCAGACTGCCGTCTTCTTCCTTCTTCATTTCCATATCTGTATATCTAAGATGGAAGATCAGCTCCTGCTCTGCAGCCTGTGCCGTTTTCAGACGGATATTTTCTTTTAAGCGCTGACTCTGAAGGGTATAATGTACATTCACGCCCGGAAGAATTTCTTCATACATCCCTTCACTTGTCAGATGCTTTACCCCCATCTTCTGCTGGATCTCTTTGACTTCCGGCATATCTTTACTGCCTCCGTCTGCCGGAGTGTCTTCTGAAGCCGGTGGAAGGATGGTAACTTCATCCCCCGTCTCGTCACCTGAACCCTCTGTCGGCTCATCCTCCGGAATATCCTTTCTCCATGTCTCCTCGTAGAGTTCTTCTGGGCCTTTCGGGAATTCCTCTTCAGTTAATATCTGAAAACTGCTTTTTCCTGTTCTTGCCTGCCTTGCGCTTCTTGCCAATACCACATTTTCTTCCATTGTCCATGAAACTTTTTTTTTTCCCATCTTTTTCCATGCTTACAAAGCGTATTCTCTCCTGTCTGCTTCGCAAAACATACCTGTAAATCAGATGCCTTATTCTGGTAGCACTCTTTTCCATCCTTTGATACTGCTTCCAGCCGGTTATCAATTTCTTCCCATCCACTTTCCGTCTCATAATGAACCGGTTCCGGATAGACCATGCCGCGGCAGTTCCTTTTTCAGGCGGCATGAAATGCTTTGTATACCGGTCACGTTTTTCTGTAATTTCCTGTAATACTTTTTCTTTCATAGTCTTCTCCTTCTGATCTGTTCTGATTTGTATTTGAACAATAACATTACAGTCAGAAAACGCGCGTATCAGATATCTTTCTCTCTTTCTCTCTGTCCTGTATCTGTATCGTTCGATGTTATTGTATATCGAACGTACGTTCTTGCTGTCCCCGATTTGTCCCCTCTTTTTATACTATTTTTTTCAGCAGACACGCATAGAATTTTCTTCTGTATCCATAAAAATCTGTCTTTCCAACCGGAATACGTCCCAGCGTATCATCAAATTCCAGATACTCATAGCTTAGATCATCCGTAACACTTTTCAAAAGATACGGTGCCAGTTCTTCACTGCTTTCCCTTGCCGCTTCTTCGATCATTTTGCAGTCTGTCAGATCCTGGCTGTTCCCCCGTTTCTTTTTCTCATCGTATAAAAAACAAAATTCTTTGAGTTCTCTCTGTGTCTGTACGGAAATCCCATAATCTTTCCATGAAATATTTCTTACTCTTATTCTTTTCATCCATATTACCTCACATTCTGTGTCGATTTTATATTTTTGTCACGTTTTGTGTCCTTACTTTTGTTATACAGCCACAGAAGTCATGTGTCAATCCTTTTATTCACAAAACGTGTCATATATCATTTTACTTTTGTCACAATTCGTGCTATTATAGTCATATATGGAGGTAACAAAATGGGTGATTTTCACAATATATTTAAGAATTTAAGAATGCAGAATCATTACACACAGGGACAGATGGCAGATCTGCTCGGCATTTCCCGAAGCGCTGTCAGTATGTATGAAACAGGGAACCGCGAACCAGATCTCGAGACACTTGAAAAGATTGCAAAGTTTTTTAATGTGGACATGAATTATCTTCTCGGCTCTTCAGTTACAGTAACATCCGATAACCCAGAGCCATCATATGAAGATATTGAACAGATGATTGCCCGTGGCAGTCATGGTTTTTCTGCGGCGCAGAAGATGAAACTCATTCAGCTGTTATCTGAAATCGACTTATAGGAGGCTTTGCTTTGGATTGTAACCAGATTCGTAAAGTAGCAGCTAATGCGCTGATTACCTGCAATATCCATTCCTTTCCAATTGACTGCTTTGCTATTTTGAAGCAATATGGTTTTCGTGTTTATTCCTATCTTGAGCTCCAAAAGAAGAAGCCAGAGCTTTATAACTTATGCATTTCCTACTCTCAGGATGCATTTTGTATAAACAGTCTGAACTTAATTGCTTACAACAGCCAGAAATCAGCCAACCGAATCCGTTTTTCGCTGATGCATGAACTTGGACATCATCTTTTAAGACACAGAAATGACCTTCCTTCCAATGAAGATGAAGCCAATTATTTTGCAAGTAATATTCTGGCTCCGCGCATTGCCATGTATTATGCTCATCTGAAATCTGTAAATGAAGTCGGACAGTTCTTCAATCTTTCTTCTTCCGCCGCTTATTATGCTTTGCACAGGATTTTTCAGAATGGTGTCAGGATGTCCGCCGGAATGGGATGCACTCCTATGATAAAGATTTATACCAGCATTTTTATAATCCTGACTATAAAGGATTTGTCTATTCCATCCGCACCTGTGCATTCTGCGGCGCACGTGTTTATAACTGCCTTGATTTTGAAGCGCACTGCTCCGGTGCGTGTAAACTGCCGGACGAACCGGTTCGCAAAAAAAACGCATGCTTTTACACCACTTTCAGATGACGATAGCCGGATACTCAGGCGGCTTGAGAATAAATGGTTATATGATTTTTAATATAAAGAAAACCTGCCACTGGTAGCTTTTTTTGCATGCTAAGGTAATCAAACGGGAGAATGTAATTCACATCAAATTACATTCTCCCGTTATTAATTTCGTAATATCATTTCTGATATTCAGGCAGTATTTTTTTACTCTTAAACGTTAATTTGTGAATACTCGGTAATTCTCTTTTTTATCGTAATCTTTGCGGATCCCGTCATCCTCATACATGGTATAACTGCTGTTTTCGTATCCGATAAGCTGCAGATGTTCGGTATCAATATCCTTCACACACTCTGCCGCTTCTGCAACCGGGATACATTTACCATTTCGAATGAAGAGCGGTACTTCATTTGATGCCACATCCATAATGGATACCTTTCGCGAGAATCTCTTCCGAAATGCTTCCATCCGGCAGGAACTTGACAAATTTCATTTCTTCCGGCAGATAAACATAACGGCCTCTTTGCGTTCTGCTCGTAAACCGGAGCAATCATAATCTCGTTTCCGAGCATCAGCTGATCCTCTACTCGGATTGCTCTCTTGTCATCCGGATAAACAAACCCTAACGGCTTAAAATACATGTCATCACTCAGCGCAGCTTTCATGTACTCGCTGTACAGATACGGCACAAGACGATATCTGGTGTTAATGACAGCACGGAAATCCTCGATATTTTCAAACTGATAACATTCCTGCTCTCTTGTTCCCGTCGCCGAATGATTACGCATCAGTGGTGTAAATACACCAAGTGCGAGAAAACGTAGCAAAGAATTCTCTTGTTGTATCAGCACCAAAACCTCCAAGGTCAGCACCTGTATACAGGAAACCACACATGTTCAGAGACGGCAAAGATCTTCAGGTTAAGAAGGATATGTGACCACCAGGATTTATTATCTCCGTCCAAATTCCGCCATAACGATGCATTCCGATGTAAGAAGATCTGAAAACATCAGAAAACGTTTTTCCGGGTCAATGCGTTCAAACGCTTCTCCGGCCGCTCTTTGTCATATTATAGCCAAAAAGATTATGTACTTTGTCATGGCGGATCTTTTTTTGCCATCCACATTGTGATAAAATCTTTTATAGTCTTCCGGATTATTTGCAATATTGAGCATCTTGTCCTGCATTTCCCAGGGATGGGTCTTGCCTTCGGTATCCTTTGCAAACTCTCCGGCAAGTTCTCTTGCCTCTGCAAGGCCTTCGGGAGAATAAAAGATCGCAGGCTCGTTCATATCATTCCAGAAACCTTCTATTCCCTGTTCGATCAGAAAACGATATTTGTCCCCGAACCATTTTCTGGCTTCCGGATTCAGCATATCCGGAAAATGGGTATCTCCCGGCCATACAGCTGCAACAAAATCACTTCCGTCTTCTCTCTTGCAGAAATAGTTGTTTTTGACACCTTCCTCGTAAATCTCATATCCCGGCTCAACCTTGACACCGGCATCAATGATCGGAATCAGGCGAATATCCTGGTCATTCATTTCCTGTACGAATTCCGGAAAATCCGGAAAATTTTCTTCACTCACTGTGAAATCTTTGAATGACTGCATATAGTCAATATCCATGTAAATCATGTCGATCGGAATATGATTCTCCCGATATCCTTTTGCGACAGTACGGAAATCTTCTTTCGTCGTATAACCCCAGCGGCTCTGTCCGAAACCAAAGGCAAACTTCGGTGGGATATAGCTGCGTCCGATTACATGGCGGAACTGTTTTACGATATCATAAGCATTCTCACCTTCAAGCACGTAGATATCCAAGTCAGCATTTTCGCAAGATACCTTAAGGGTATCCTCTCTGTCATATCCAATATCAAAGGTCAGTTTTGAGGGATAGTCGAAAAACAATCCAAACGTGCTCTTTCCGCTCACAACAATGAAGTTGTGGGCTCCGTACAGAGAACGCTTGTCCTCTGTGTGTACCGGATCATCTGTACAATTACTGATATAACAGTACCCTCTCTTGTTGATTCCACGATTGGCTTCACCCAGACCATAGACAATATCATCTTCGTCCATGATATAGGTAAAAGCAAATCCCTCATTCTGGCTGATCTCTCCATATGGAAAAGCGCCCTCAGCTGTTTCGATTTTTTCGGTCAGTGCCTCCGTATCAAACGGAGTTCCATATCTGTATTTTCTGATCATTTCTTTATCACCTAGTGTTTATAATATAGTACAAATGCTTCATATGGATTCAGAACAATTTTTTCTTTCAAATTCTTTTCTTCCAAGGTTTGTGATCAGGCACTCTGCGCCTTTAAATTCTTCCGGCACTTCTACTTCTGCATTCTTATCACTGAAATTGCAGACTGTCAGAAGTTTTTCCTGTTTCTGTCTTCTTATGTAAGCAAAAATCTGCTCGTCGTCACGATAAAGCGGCTCAAATCCTCCGTAAACAATAATGTCTTTTTCTTTTACGCAATCGGATCAGTTTCTGATAGTAGTGGAAAACAGAATCCGGATCTTCAAGCTGCTGTCTGCATTGCTCTTCTTGTAGTTCGGATTCACTTTGATCCACGGCTCGCCCTCTGTGAATCCAGCCTGTTTACTGTCGTCCCACTGCATCGGAGTTCTCGCATTGTCACGGCTTATCAGCATCCGACATTTCATCATGTGTTCCGGAGTCATAAGACCTGATTCCGTAAACTCTTTAAAGTAATTAATACTTTCAATATCACGGTAATCTTCCAGTTTGTCAAAGTAAATGTTTGTCATACCAAGCTCTTCACCCTGATATACATATGGCGTTCCCTGCATCATATGAATACAGGTCGCCAGCATTTTTGCGGAGGTTTCTCTGTATACCGGATTGTCATTTCCAAAACGGCTGACACTTCTCGGTTGATCATGATTACCTAAAACAAACTGTTCCACGCCTTACCCTGAAGTTCTTCCTGCCATTTGATCATAATATTTTTGAACTCTTTGAAGTCATATTTTGCAGTCGTCCACTTTCCATAATCTCCGCATCCACTCTCCACATGCTCGAATTGGAATACCATGTTCAATTCATTTCGGTCATCACCCGCATATTTCTGTGCTTCTTCTATTGTGACTCCTGCGGTCTCACCGACTGTCATGATATCATATTTTGAAAGAACTTTTTGATTCATTTCCTGAAGGAATTCGTGGCACCCTTGGACCATGTACACAATATGGATCCAAAGTCTCCATAAAGACCGTTATTCATTTCTCCGTCCGGAAATCTCTGATCTTTGGAAATCATACTGATAACATCCATTCGGAAGCCATCGATTCCTTTTTTCACACCAGAATTTCATCATGTCATAAACTTCCTGGCGTACTTTTTCATTTTCCCAATTGAGATCCGGCTGTTTTTTTGAAAACAGATGCAGATAATACATCTGAGTTTGCGGATCATATTCCCATGCAGAACCGCCAAATGCTCCGCCCCAGTTATTAGGTTCTTTTCCGTTTACCGGATCTTTCCAGATATAATAATCACGATATGGATTATCTTTTTGATTTACGGCTTTCAATAAACCAGTTATGTTCATCTGAAGTATGGTTGACTACGAGATCCATCAGAATCCTGATGGATCTTTTTGTGTGCTTCACACAACAATTCCTCGTAATCCTCCATCGTTCCATATTCTTCATAAATTCTGCGGTAATCAGAAATATCGTAACCATTATCGTCCTGAGGTGATTCCAGCATCGGAGAAATCCACAATACATTTACCCCCAAGTTCTTTAAGGTAATCCAGTTTCTGTATGATTCCTCTGATATCTCCCACACCATCACCGTTACTGTCTTTAAAACTCTTTGGATATATCTGATATACTACACTTTCTTTCCACCATTTTTTTCTCCATGCCAAATCTCTGTTTAGTATTATTTAACCGCTCCTGTAACAACACTATTCATGATACCCCATACATCTTAGCAAAATCAAGAGGTTTCTCGCGAAACTATAAAAGACAACAAAGTTTATTTCCTGCTTTTATACAGTCTGCACAAAAAAACAACCAGACCATTCCACCGGCTTACCTGTATACATGCAAAGTCGAAAAAATAAGGATCCTGTCATTCCCTGACAGAATCCCTCTTTACCAGATAGACTGGATTTTTTTATTTAATTCGTCCAGTGTCTCTCCCTGAATTAATTTCAGCAGACGTTTCAGCGCCACATGCGCCTTTTGCGGAATATCCTGATGAACCGTTGTCAGTTTCGGTCGAACCATACTTGCGTAGACACTGTCATCATATCCTGTAACAGAAATCTGATTCGGGACATGATGCCTTCATCAAAAAAGAAAATTTATCGCTTCTATCGCATTATAATCTGAGGAAAACGCAAGTGCTTTTGCTTCTAAAAAACGTGGAGAAGCTCTCTGTATTTTCTGAGACGCAATCTTTTTTCACCCGGAATAATTATATATCGGGAGGCGGTACTGCAGAATCCCCCCCGATTTTTCCATCGCCTGTTTGAATCCCATCCACCGATAGTAATCACTGTCTCTCTCCGTTTCCGCAACAAACAATGCTTTCTTATATCCACAGGAATACAGGTATTCTCCGATCTGATACCCTCCCGAATAATCATCTATACCGACATTCTGGAAGGTATAAGCACCTTCCGGATAAGCATCGATCAGAATCATTTTCTTGTTTAATCTGCGCGAAAGACTGCGATACTGTTCTTCATTGTAGCCAAGGATAAGCAATCCCTCTACATTCCATTTTGACGCAATGTCTACTACATTCTGAATATCTTCGCCGCCGATGAGCATAACGTAATATCCTTTTTCTTCCGTTTCCATCTGAATCGTTCCGATCAGTTCTCCCACAAATGGATCCTGAAGTGACTGCATACCATGGGCATAAGAAAATCCGAGTACTACACCTATAATTCTGGAACCATGACCGGAAAGCATCACGGAACCCATATGCGGAACATAGTTCTGTTCTTTAAGAATAGTCGTGATCTTATCAATCGTTTTCTGGGAAACTCTTTTCGTATTTCCGTTTATGACATTTGATACGGTAGTGCGGCTGACACCAGCCATTTCAGCAATATCCTGAAGACGAATCATAAAATCTTCCTCCTTGTCTTTACAACATCACCTTATGATATTCACATCCCATCTTTTCCAGCATTTCCATCTCCCGCTTCTGACAGCTGAATATAATTACCTGCCGCTTACTGTCTTTCAGCCAGCGAAGGGTCTGCGCAAGTCTACTGTCGTCATAATAGCCGAATACATCATCCAGGATTACCGGACATTCTTCCTCGTGGAGAATTTTTGTTGCGGCCATCCGGATTGCAAAATAAATCTGTTCCAGCGTTCCCCGGCTTACCTGATCCATGGATATCTTTTTCCCATTACTCATAAGCTGCACATGCAGATTTTCATCTACCCAGAGTCTGTTATATTTTCCATCTGTGATGGCATCCATGATTGCAGATACTTCTGTATTCATAAGATCGCTTGTCCGGCTCTGCATCTGTGTGGCAAGTCTGGTCAGTTGTTCCATAGCAAGTTCAACACCCTGCTTGTTTTTAATCGCTCTATCTCTTCACTGTTCATCTCATCGAACTCGCCGACTCGTTCCTGCAGATTTTCATACAACACTTCTTTTTCATGATAGGTTTCCTGTACTTTTGCAAGCTTTCCTTTCTGCCTCTCATAATCTGCCTTGAGAGAAATGCCCTGTTCTTTTTATCTCCTGTAATCTGGCTTTCTTTTTCTTCTTTCCATCTTTCAGACAATTCCAGACATACAGCCCTTCAGCCAGTGCCACCACGATTGCCACAAGAAAATTCCACGGCTTATGAAAAAGCAGAAAAGTCACAAAAAATGCCCCCAGCATACTCACTGCCTCCAGTGGATGAATCCTCCACCCAGCAAAATATCCTCTTTGCCTCTTCCCTTTTCTTCCGCTTTTTTATCTTCATTTACCCAGCTTTCCCATTCTCTACGTTTCTCTTCACAGCTTCTTTTCAGTTGTTCCGCTTCATTTTCTAACTGATGCAGATCCCGCCAGACATAGGATGCCTCCATCTCTGCCCGCTCTTTCTTTTCGCTGATCAGCTGCCTCTTTTCACGTTCTTCTTTTTCCAGCTCTTTCTTCCGCTCTTTTAAAAGGGCAAGCGCCCCTTCGAGGTCAATCTCGCTGTTCCCGGTTGCATAATAATTTCTGTCGCATAATTCTTCAGCTCCATGCCAGTATTTCTCCGGTCTGTACCCGGAGCTGTCCTATCGAAACTGTATTTTCATAGTCACTTTCTGTCATACCACCTAACAGAATTTCCAGATCCCCATGCTCAAGTGACAATTCTTCTCCATCATCTTCACAAATCAGAGAGCCGCCTTTCGCATACCGATCGAAATTCCGTTCCAGGCGAAATCTCCGGTCACCGCAGGTAAACCGCAGGATTCCTGCGTAAAAGTTTGATTCTCCCAAGGCTCATAGGTACGGAATGTATCTGTTGCGGCGGCACGCCCCGCGCTTTCTTTCCATTCCAAAAAGCATTCCCTTCAGAAAGGTATGCAGCGTTGTTTTTCCCGATTCGTTTTCTCCGTAAATAATATTGATCCCATCCGAAAGCAGGATCTGCTTATTCGTGAACTTACCGAAATTCTTCAGGATCAGTTCTGTTATCTTCATAATTTGCTCCCCTTTGCCTCCAGCATGGCCTGTACTCCCTCAGCCAATGCGATTGACTCCACACTGTCATCCTTTGCTTCTGCAAAACTTTCTATGTACCAGCCCAGAAGATTTCCTGTATTTTGTTTTTTCAACTTTTCATAATCATATGCCGGCTTTGTTTCATCCAGGATTTCGACAATATTTCCATAGGAATCCATCCGGTCGGTATCATAGATCATATCCGGATCCCGAAATCCCCGCAGAATGATTTTATAAATGTTCTGTATACCTCTTTCCCGTATGGCAAGGGCTATTTTTTCTTTCATTTCCCGTCCGGTCATCTCTCTTCCTGCTTCTACTTCCATATGCACATATTCTCTGGATGCAAAAGGAATAAATTCCGTCCGGGTTCTTCCATTTTTAATCTCCCCTTTGATATAACCATGCTTCCCGGTGTCATTTTTATCTGTAGGCTCCAGGGATCCTGCGTAATACATCCGGTCCTTTTGCAAGCTCTGCCGGACGATGAATGTGCCCAAGAGCAATATAATCATATCCCAGCTTCAGTAATTCGTTCTTTCGGAACGGGATATGCTTTTCATCGCCTGCCATGGGCAAGGATGGAGGCTATTCCTCTTTTTTCCGGAAGGATTTTCTCATAAAGCGGTTCTGTGATCTCCCCGTTCCTCATAGCTGAGTCCCTATATGCGGACTCCAAGCTCTTTAAATTCCATACAGGCAGGTTTCTGAGACAAAAACATGTGCACCGGTCCCTGCCATTTATAATTCCGGTAATAGGACGTACTTTTCAGGTAATCATGGTTGCCCGCCATCAGCACGACCTGTGTATGTGTCAGTCTGGAAAATAAATAATCCAGTTCCTTCAGCTCTCTTAAAAGCGGCTGTCTGTGAAACAGATCCCCTGCGATCAGAAGAATATCTGTCTGTTCTTCTTCACAGATATTTAAAAGACGCTCAAAGCTATTCCACAGTTCTTCCGGCGCTTTGCGGTGTAAGAACTTCCTGCGTCCGGCTCTGCCCCCAGATGAATGTCCGCTGTGTGTATGAATTTCATTACTTTCTACTCCTCCTTTAAGGGGAAGTGTCACGATAAAACGTGTCTTTCCCCCACTGCTCTCGGCAGTGATCTGTCCCTTGTGCAGCTCTACAATCTCTTTTTGCAATGGCAAGCCCCAGTCCCGCTCCTCCGGTACTGCTGGATCTCGCCGCATCCGCGCGATAAAATTTATCAAAGATCCTCTTCAGGCTCTCTTCAGGTATCGTATCTCCTTCATTTTCAAAACAGATTCTTACCTGGTTCTCCTCCTTGGCGGCCTGGATCAGAAGCACACTTTTCTCCCGGCAGTATGCTATGGCATTTCGCAGAATATTATCAAAAACCCTGGCAAGCTTATCCGGATCACCCTCGATCAGGATCTCTTCCTCTGCTTCCACCTTGCAGGTCAGCATCTTCTCCTGAAGTACCCCATAGAGTTCGTCTGCAATCTGTTCCAGCATCATGGTCAGATCAATATCCACCTTATCCAGTTCAATATCCTGCAGATTCAACTTTATACTTTCAAAAAACTCTTTCAAAAGATCCCCCAGTCGATTCGCCTTCTCCAGAGATATCTGCGTATATTTGGCGCGCTCCTCTGCCGGCATCTCCGGATGAGAATCCAGCATACTCAGGTACGCTACCACAGAAGTAAGCGGTGTTTTTAAATCATGTGCCATAAAAAGCAGGACATCATTTTTCCTCTGCTCAAGCTTTTCTGCCTCTTCCTCCTGGCTCCTTAATGTCTCTTTAATCTCATTGAGACGATCCTCGATTGGTTTTAACTCCGTAATCAGTCGGATTGGCTGGTCAGACGCAGAAATAATATTTTCAATCCCATCTTCTACCTGTTCCAGATAACGCGTCATTTTTGAAAGTGCCACATAAAAAAACAACGAAAATAAAAGTAAAAACCGAGGATCATAAAGAACACTTTATTATTGCCGATCCACTGCCAATACAAAGATGTTGCGGTCTCTTCACTCACATGAAAAGCTTCCAATATTCGCAAAAAGCCATTGGCAAAGCTGTCATTATAAATACCATCGATAAAATACTCCAGAATAAATCTGCCAACCAGCACCGTCAGAAGCCGTAATAAAAACCGTCTGAAGCAATATGCTCAGTTTTAATTTTCTGTAATTATTCTTCAATTTTGTATCCCACTCCCCAGACAGTCTTGATAAGATCTGATTTTCCAGTCGGTTTACTCAATTTCTCACGCAGATGCCGGATATGTACCATCACCGTATTGTTGCTGTTCTTCAGATACTCTTCATGCCAGACCTCTTCAAATAATCTTTGTGAGCTGATCACCTTTCCGCGATTCTCACAAAGAATCCACAGAATCTCAAATTCCGTCGGTGTCAGCGGAAGAGACTGCTCATTATAGATGCATTCATGGGATTCTTTATTTAACAAGATTCCTGCAAAATCAATGATATTCTCAGAATCACTTTTCTTACCATCGTTGTACTGCGTGTATCTGCGCATCTGCGCTTTCACTCTCGCTACCAGCTCCAGCGGGTTGAATGGTTTCGGAATATAGTCATCAGCCCCCATCGTAAGCCCGGTGATCTTGTCCCGATACTCCGTCTTCGCGGTCAACATAATCACCGGAAATGTGTATTTCTCACGGATCTTTCTCAGAATCGTGAAACCGTCAATATCCGGCGCATCACATCCAGGATCGCCAGATCCACATTTGTCTTCTCAATACATTCCAATGCTTCCTGCCCTGTGTAAAATTTCAAAACATGGTATTCATTTTGCAGATATAATTCTACGACATCCGCAATTTCTTTTCATCATCTACAACTAAAATATTCATATTTCACTTTTCCTTTCCGTATATAGAAAGATTTGCGTGTAAAACAGCAGACCGGAAAACACACCCTTTTGATGCAGTTCCCTCCCCTTTTTCTTCATTCTTCTTTTTTACAGTTCGCAGTTATTCACAGTTCTTGGGAACGGAATTACGTCACGAATGTTGGACATTCCTGTAAGATACATGATGCATCTCTCAAATCCAAGTCCGAATCCTGCATGGTGGGTAGAACCATATTTTCTGAGGTCCAGATAGAATCCGTAATCTTCTTCCTTAAGTCCAAGCTCTTTCATTCTTGCAACAAGCTTATCGTAGTCGTCCTCTCTCTGGCTTCCTCCGATGATCTCACCGATTCCAGGAACCAGACAGTCAACTGCTTTGCTACGGTCTTGTTGTCATCGTTCAGCTTCATGTAGAAAGCTTTGATCTCCTTCGGATAATCGGTAACGAATACCGGACGTTTGTAGATCTCTTCTGTCAGATAACGCTCATGCTCTGTCTGCAGATCTGTCCCCCAGGAAACTTTATATTCAAACTTGTCATTGTGTTTTTCAAGGATTTCGATTGCTTCTGTGTAAGTAACTCTTGCAAAGTCTGAATTTACCACATTGTTCAAACGGTCAAGCAGTCCCTTGTCCACAAATGAGTTGAAGAAATTCATCTCTTCCGGAGCGTTTTCCATCACGTAGCGGATAACATATTTCAGCATGTTTTCTGCAAGGATCATGTCATCTTCCAGATCTGCAAATGCGATTTCCGGCTCGATCATCCAGAACTCGGCGGCATGACGTGTGGTGTTGGAATTCTCTGCACGGAAGGTCGGTCCGAAGGTGTAGATATTGCGGAATGCCTGTGCAAAGGTCTCGCCGTTTAACTGTCCGCTTACGGTAAGGCTTGTCTTCTTTCCAAAGAAATCTTTGGAATAATCAACAGTTCCGTCTGCATTTTTTCGGCACATTGTTCATATCCAGTGTTGTTACCTGGAACATTTCTCCTGCACCCTCGCAGTCACTTCCTGTGATCAGCGGTGTATGTACATATACGAATCCTCTTTCCTGGAAGAATTTGTGGATTGCGTAAGCAGTCAGTGAGCGTACTCTGAACACTGCCTGGAAAGTATTGGTTCTTGGACGAAGATGTGCAATACTTCTTAAATATTCAAAGCTGTGACGTTTTTTCTGAAGCGGATAATCCGGTGCAGAGGTACCTTCTACAACAACTTCTGTTGCCTGGATCTCAAATGGCTGCTTTGCCTGTGGTGTTGCGACAAGTGTTCCTTTTACAATGATTGCCGCACCAACATTCAGCTTGGAAATCTCGCCAAAGTTCTCCATATTATCATGATATACTACCTGAAGGTTTTCAAAGAAAGATCCATCATTTACAACGATAAATCCAAATGTCTTAGAATCACGGATACTGCGCACCCATCCCCCGATGGTCACTTCTTTATCCAGATATTCCTCTCTGTTTCTGTATAATTCTCTTACTGTTACCAAATCCATCTGTTCTGTTCCTCCGTATTACTCTCTTATATATTTCACATAACCCCAATGAGCCTTGTAAACATTGCCGACAGCTTCTGCTTGCCATTTTCTACTTTTTGCAATATGTCCAGTATACCATTAAACTACCGCAGTTGCAACGATGTAAAAAGAATCTGATTACATTTGAAAGTACTTTCGCAATGATTTTTTTATTGTACTCTAATCAATATTCCTTAATCGATAGTTCATTTTTCCTTAAGAAATTTTCTTTTTCTTTTATGATATAGACATATTTTGAACACAATTTATCTGTATACTAAGAGTCAGATAGTTGATAAACAACTATCTCCCCCTCATAGTAAGCGCAATCGGGTTACCCCGATTGCCGCACTTTACTCTCATTCCTTTAGAAATTAAATAAAAGCACAAAGAAAACCCGCTGGTCGAAAGATCAGCGGGTTTTCTCGTTACTGTTTATGAAACACAAAATATCAGGGAGCCGCAAAACAGCTCCCTAAATCACATACGATTATTCTTCTACATCCTGCATATCATAATACTTGATCAGCGCCTGTGTCCCAAGATCTCCAAGCCCTTCCTGTGCCAACTCTTCATAATTTGACAGTACCAGACTCAGCACCTCAAGACTCAGTCCGCTCATATTTGCCTCAGTCAGCGCAAGCTTCATATCCTTGATGAAATGCTTCATAAAAAATCCCGGTGCATAATCTCCGGCAATGATCTTTGGTCCGAAAGCATCCAACTGTTTGCTTCCTGCTTTCGCCCCGGTAGAGACCGAATCAAAAGGACATTCAGATCCAGTCCTTTGGCCTGCGCATAGGAAAAGGCCTCACATACACCACTTAAGGCACCGGCGATCATAATCTGATTAGCAAGCTTTGCATGCTGTCCACATCCGGCTTTTCCCTGATAATTGATGTTTGTTCCCATTGCTTTGAAAAGCTCCACACAAGCTTCATAATCTTCTTTCTCGCCGCCGACAAGGATGGATAATGTAGCGTTTTTTGCTCCGGTATCCCCACCTGTTACAGGCGCATCCAGCACATGGAATCCTTTTTCTGTGCCCTCTTTTGAAATCTTTTCTGCAAGCATCGGGCTTGTAGTTGTCATATCGATCAGATAGGTTCCCGGATCTGCATTTTCCAGAATACCGCCTTCATCGAAGTAAACCTCTTCCACATCTCTCGGAAAACCAACGATGGTGATCACTGCATCACATCCGGGTACACATTCTTTGATAGATTCATGGAAAATTGCACCCTCGCTGATCACATCATCGACTTTCGCTTTTGTTCTTGCGTAAATATGCAGTTCATAACCTGTTTTCATAAGGTTGCGCACCATGGATTTTCCCATGATGCCAACACCGATAAATCCAATTTTTTCATAGTGAACTCCTCTATTTTGGACTTACAATCTTTCCTGCCATCGCGCACTTCTGCCGCTGTTTTCGGAGATGCCAGATAAATCTCGACCTTAGAAGTTCCCATACGTCCAAGGAAGTTACGGTTGTTGGTTGCAACCACACGTTCTCCGTCTGACAGAATTCCTCCGGTACGTCCACAGCAAAGTCCGCAACCCGGATGGGTAATGATCGCACCTGCCTCAGATAAAGTCGTAAGGATTCCCATATCTCTTTGCCTGTTTGTAGATCTTACGGCTCGCCGGAGTCACGATCAGTTTTACAAAATCCGCAACTTTTTTGCCCTTTAACACTTCTGCTGCTGCCTGAAGATCCTCCAGACGTCCGTTTGTGCAAGAGCCGATAAATACCTGATCAATCTCGGTTCCTTCTACCTCGGATACATTTCTGATTTTGTCAACCTGTGACGGAAGGCCATAACCGGTACAAAGTCCTCTGCTTTATAAGTGATCGTTCTCATATAAGTTGCATCCGCATCACCAACCAGCCGCTTCTGATAATCATTTAATTCAATATTGCAATACTCGGCAGTTTTCTCATCCGGTGTGAAAAGTGCGCATTTTGCTCCTGCTTCGATTGCCATATTTGACATTGTCATACGGCTTGCAACTGTCATATTTTCAATGGTGCTTCCGGCAAATTCCAGTGCTTTATAAGTAGCACCGTCTGCTCCCAGATCACCGATGAGACGTAAGATCACATCCTTTGACATAACATTTTCAGGCAGCTTGCCATTGATCACAACCTTAATGGTTTCCGGAACCTTGATCCACATGGTTCCTGTTCCCAAGATGCTGGCCATCTCTGTGTAACCGATGCCGGAAGAAAACGCACCGACACATCCACAAGTCGTGGTATGCCTGTCGGTTCCGAATGCGATATCACCCGGTTTTACATAACCTGCCTCTGTCATAAGCTGATGACAGATTCCATCACTTCTGTGTACATGTGTAAGTCCGTATTTATCTGCAAATGCATCTCCGGTACGAAAATGTCTGGTATCATCCTGCTGACTTGCCGGAACCAGATGATCATAGATCAGAACAACCTTGTCCGGATCATGCAGTTTCGTAAATCCCATTTCTTCAAATTTTTCTGCCACAAAGGGGATGAAAATATCATGGATCATCACGCGGTCAACGTTAACCGTCACAATGTCTCCCGGCTTTACGGCTTTTCCTGCATTGTTTCTTATAATTTTCTCAATAACTGTCTCGCCCATTTTCCTCTCCTTTCCGAATAATCCAGCCCATTCAGTTTGCGCATGGCTTTTACCAGACCGACGGCCTGGATAATGCTCATCAGATTCTCAGGCAGGGAAGCAATCGGATATGTTTTGCCATTGTAATCTACATGCTCATTCATCACTACCGTGATCTCGTCGCCCTCTTTCATATCATCATAAAGATCCGGCTGTTCAATCAGAAGGAGTCCGTTGTTGATCGAATTACGGAAAAAGATCCTTGCAAATGATTTGGCGATCACACACTGCACACCCATTGCCTTGATGATCTCCGGTGCCTGTTCTCTTGACGAACCGCAACCAAAGTTCTTTCCTGCTACAATGATATCCCCCTTCTGGATCTGTCCGGCAAGTTCCGGATGAAGTGGAGAAAAAGCCATACTGCTTCATATCATCGATTGTCTTGAGTGCAAGGTATTCAGTTGGAATGATGATATCGGTATCAATGTCATCTCCAAGAACCCATACACGTCCTGTAAATTTATCCATCTTATGTCACCTCGTCAAACGTAATTTCGTCTCTTACACATCACTTGCCAGTGCAATTTCTCCGGCAATGGCAGATGCTGTAACGGTTGCGCACCGATCCAAGATATACCTTGGAACTCGGATGGCCTGCCCGTCCCTTAAAGTTGCGGGTTCCTGTACTGATCAGTACCTCGTTTCACCGATCACGCCCTGGCAGCTTTCCCCAGCATACACTACAGTTCGGGTTCATCACGATCGCACCTGCATCCATGAAGATGTCGATCAGTCCTTCTTCCAGAGCCTGTCTGTAAATAGTCTGACTTGCCGGAACAACAAGGAATCTTACTTTTTCAGATACTTTCTTTCCTTTGATAACCTGTGCGCCTACACGGAGATCTTCGATACGTCCGTTGTTGCAGGATCCAAGGAATGCCTCATCAATCTTGATACCGCGCACGTCTTTTTTGCCGGCGCAAGATTGTCTACAAAAATCCGGTTTTGCAACAACCGGCTCTACCTTGATAAGTCAAATGTATATTCTCTTACATAATGCGCATCCGATCGCTGTGATATACAGCCTTTGGCTCGCGTCCATGCTCTTTTAAATATTCCATTGCCACATCATCAACTTCAAAAATACCGGTCTTAGCTCCGGCTTCTACTGCCATATTGCAAAGTGCGATACGGTCACTGATTGTCAGAGTCTTCGCGCCCTCTCCGGTAAATTCCATCACCTGATAGTTACATCCGTTGGCTCCGATCTCTCCGATAATGGTAAGGATCAGATCTCTTGCATAAACACCTTCCGGCAGTTTTCCTACTAAGTTAAATTTTACAGTCTCAGGAACCAATACCCAGGATTTTCCAGTTACCATTCCATAAAGGAAGTCTGTACATCCTACGCCTGTACCGAATGCACCAAGTGCACCGTAAGAACAGGTATGGCTATCTGCACCAAAGATCAGTTCACCCGGACGGACATAATTCTCGATCATAACCTGATGGCAGACACCTTTTCCTTCCCAGAAATCAATGTTATGTTCTTTTGCAAAATCTCGCATCTTCTTCTGAGATGCTGCTGTTTTCGGGCTATCAGATGGTACATTATGATCCACGATAAACACCAGCTTGCTTGTATCTGCAATGTGCGGATTTTTCAATTTATTGTTATACATATCAACCGTAAGATGTGTAGTTCCATCATTACTCATCAGACGATCCAGTTCTACTGTATGGATGTCACCCGGCTTTACGCTTTCCACACCAGGCTGCCAGCTGCAATGATCTTTTCAGCAATTGTCATTCCCATCGTCTATTCCTCCTCACGGTTCAGAGACGCAATAAGTCCGCCCTGATTCAAAATATTCTGCATATATTCCGGAAGCTTTGTACAGGAATAAACCTTTCCATTTGCCTCAGCGGTTCCTTCCAACATATGAAGAACCATCTTATCTCCGGTATTTACTTCGTCCGGAAGATCTTTACAGACAATAGCAGGAAGTCCGATATTGATAGCATTTCTATAAAAAATTCTTGCAAATGATTTTGCGATAACAGCTTTTACACCTAACGCTTTTAACACACCCGGAGCCTGCTCTCTGGAAGATCCACATCCAAAATTCTCTCCTCCGACCACGAAATCTCCCGGTTTTACCTTCTGTGCAAAATCCGATCCAGAGATTCAAATGCATGGCTCTTCATCTCCTCAAGATTCGGCAAAGAACAGATACTGGGATGCGATGATCTGGTCTGTATCCAGATCGTTATGAAATTTAAAAATAGTCCCTTTTTCCATAAAGCATATTCCTTTCTGTATACACATGATTCCTTTATTTTAAGGCTTTTTCCGGCATTTCCGCAAGGGAATATTTTAACAGGCTAACGTTGTACTTTATTCAATTCCTATTTTTCATAGGTTCCCTTGCAAATGATTTTTTCTTTTTTGCATAAAGATTTTTCCACCTGCAATATAACTGTCAAGCTTCAGGTCATTGTCCCACAAAAGCAGATCTGCATCGGCTCCTTTTGTATTGTCCCTTTCTTACCCTGCAATCCCAGTGCCTCCGCTACATGTGATGTCATATATGGAAGTGCATCTTCCAGCTTCATATTAAGCTCATGTACCATATACAGAAGTTCTTCCCTGCAGCGCATCTACTGAGGAAACACCGATTTCCACCAGGCTTCCGTCTTCTGTATTTTGACCAGCTTCCGTGTCCGTCGGAGCTGATGGTCATATGCTCTGTCGGGATTCCCTTTTCTTTTTGCTTCTAAAATGCATCCGCCCGGACAAAAGTCCTCACTGATGCCACAGGTGAGATCGATGTATCCACCCTTTTCAAGCAACTGATAGCCCTCTTCCAGAAGACCTTTTCTGCGGTTCACATGAGTCGGACGGAAAATCTTGATCGGAATCATACTCTTTTCCAAAGCTTCAAACACCGGCGACAATCCAGCATCTGCATCTCCCATATGCAGCACCACGATTCCAGGTTTTCCGCTTAACATACCTGCCGTTCTAGTCTTGCTCGCAAGCTGGATCAGTTCACTTTCCGTCACATTCGGTGCCCGATGATCTGAAATGGCAAGTTTCACGCCAAGTACTTTTTCAACAAACATAATATCCCGATCTACCTCCCCGGTAATAGTCGGACTTGATATCCATATGCACCGGTAAGCATATACGCACTTACCCCTTCTTCGCATAAAGCCTGTACTTTTGCGTAAAGATTTTCAACACTCCTTGTAAGTCCGTCCGTTCCAAGAAGTCCTACAACCGTTGTAATTCCGCCTTTTACCAGTTCTGACAGCTGAAGTTCCGGTGTACGGGTATGAAAGCTTCCTTCCCCACCGCCTCCGGTAACATGAACATGCTGATCAATAAACCCCGGTGTAAGAATTCTTTCCTCTGCATCAATAACTTCACATGCGATCGGAAAATCCTCGATCTTATCTTCAATACATTCAATTTTTCCCCCACATACTAAAAGATCCTTTTTTCCAACATACTCCGGTGCATAAACTTTTGCATTTTTAATAAGTAACATTTTCTTTTCTCCTCTTTATGACATTCTTTTATTTTCATACATTAATTTGTCTGCCTGATGAATTACCTCCGCAATCGGATGTCCCCATGTGTATCTACTATCTCCCTTCCCTCTTAATTTTATCTTTCTATATTATCCTGCTTCTTCAGCAATTCCAAAAGCTCTTTTTCAGGAAGCGGCTTGGAAAAATAATAGCCCTGAATCATCTCGACTCCCCAGTGCTGATCTGTTCCATTTCTTCCTGCGTTTCCACCCCTTCGAAACAATATGATAATTCATTTTATGAAATGTTTCTACAACACTTTCATAGAAAATTGCCCGTTTCTCATCCCTGCAGATATCAAAAAGCAGAGATCTGTCAACCTTGATCACAGAAAACGGAAGCCTCATTACCGTATTCAGATTCGCATATCCGGAACCAAAATCATCCAGACAAAAACCAATGCCAGCGGCCGATAAATTCCTCCGCAACTCTTCTTAGACCCGCATTGCATTCAGTCGCAACCGTTTCTGTGATTTCAAACTGTATCCAGTTATGTGGAATCTTATAAGCATCCATAATCTGGATAAAATGTCTGCTACAGTCATTTCTCATCAGATCCAGAGAAGACAGGTTCACTTTTACATTCAGAAGATGCCTCATCAGGTATCGGTTTTCTCCTAAAAATCTGCAGACACGACTAAACTGTAGATCTGTGATCTGTTCGATCATATGATTTTTTCTGCAATCTGAATAAATACATCTGGTGCGATCCAGCCAAGCTCCGGATGCTGAAGGCGACTTAGTGCTTCCAGTGTGATAAAGCATTTTTTCCGTGTAGAGTAAACCGGCTGATAGTATATCTCGAACAGATCCTCTGTAATCGCCTTATGCAAATACTGTTCTACCCGTTTATTATAAAGGAAACCATTCATCGTCTGATAATCATCCTGTATCACCTCTGTCAGACCATTTTTCGCAGATAAGGCTTCCAGATATTCAGCATACTCTAGAATAAGCCCGCTGTCTCCAAGTTTCTGCGCATTCATGATCCCGCTTATGATCACAGGCACTGTAATAATTTTATTGTTGACATTCAGCTTACTGTTTCCATCAAACATTCTCTTCAGTCGCGTAAGATAATATTCATATTCTTCAAGTGAACCGGTAAGTATCATAAAACGCTTTCCCGTTGTACGAAATGCTTTTTTCCCGCACATCTCACCAAGTTTTCTTGCTGTCAGCTTTAAGATTAAATTACCGCCCTGTACCCCTGCGATTTTATTAATGTGCCTCAATTGATAAAGATACACCGTAATAATGTGAAATGATTTTTCCGCACTGATCAGCTCATTGCTTTTTCTGACCAGATACAGATGATTGTATAATCCGGTAAGTGTATCGATATTTGCATGAGGATTGTTGATCGTAATAAATAGTGCCAGAATTCCCAGACTCATACCAAACCCTGTTGTAAGAAGCGGATGATATAAAAGCTGGATCACCACTCCCGCACCGGATATCAACAGGATTTCCAGCAAGGACCTTCACTTTTCGATAGCCCAGTTTTTTCCGCCATATGACAATAAGGATCAAGGTTACGCCATATGACAAAGTGCACTGTAATACATCAGCATATACCATGGGCTTTCATATAGCCTGCCGGTATATCAAAAATAAAACAGCTTTTCTGTGAACGAGTTTGTCAGAATCATCCCCATCAGAATGAATGTCGGCACACCTGATAAAAACATCTTTTTTTGCCGAAATGATCTTATTATCATGTAATGTCTGAATATAACAGATCACCGTAAACGGCAAAGAATGCCTGAAGCAGATAAAAGATCGTTGTTGCAAGCATTGCAGCAATTTCACAATTACTATTTGGAAAAAGAAATATAATAATTACTGGCAAGTTCCGCAACCACATCTAAAATACCGATGACGGCAAAGAAAAAGGAATACCTGATTATTCAGATCCTCTGCTCTTTTCTGTCCCAGAAAATACCATAAAACCAGCAACAATATAACCATTGCCGCAATAAGAAAATCTATATTATAAGTCATATTTATCCTCCGCCGGTTTTTATTTATTTGAACAAAGCATATCGTCTGCCTGCTGTTCCAGAACACTCCTTTCTGCACTCTGGATGCTTCTTGCCGTTCGGATAACCGTTTCATCACCCATCTGTCTTCCAGACATATCATTAATCTTCTTCAGTTCTGCAATTTTCACAAACAACAATAATACATTTTCAAGTAAAATCGCACCCTCCTGGATCTCTTCAAGATACATCTCAAATGATTTCCGGTTTTTCATATCTGTCATCCGGTCTTCCAAGGACATTCTCCTATAAACCTCCTGTTCCAGGCAAAACTGAATGTTGTTGGATACTTTACAAAGCAATCCCCAAAACAAAACAGCAATATAAAGAAGAATGCCAAACTGGAAAATAGATTCATACCAGTAAATGGATAATACCCAGTACAGTACCAGTGCGATTACACCGCTTATCCCTAATACACCAAATGCCTTTAGACAGAGATTTACTTCCTTCTCCTGCGTTTTCCGATACTCTTTCCACAAAAGAAGAATCATAGACACAACCCCCGTAAATAATAAAAGATGTGTGATAAATAACATGTCTATAAAAGGAATCCTAAACAGAAAATACAAGAATCCCTGTAAAACAGCATTTGCATAAAGAAGAAAAATCCAGACCTGCGGTATCCATCTTACACTTTCACTCACTGTATTTTGTACAAATAACAGCATGGGAACAGGCATCGTCATAAACGCATAAAAGGATACCAACGTTCCTTTTGCTGCATTCTGACTGCCATACATCTGGTAAATTCCCGAATCCAGAATACATCACAGACTGCATAGAAGCAAAAACAATGCTACATTTAAAAATCTCTTTTCTACGATCTGCCTGTATCTGGTATAGAAAAAAACAATCACCGAAACGATACCGAGACCGGTCATTCCCAAAACTACCAGTATCGAAAAAATCGATCCTAGCAGATGCTGTCTGAAAACAGAACAAAACTCTCCGATCATCGGGGCATACACATATAGTCTGGCATTCTTTTTAGTTTCATAGCTGATTGATAACACTTCCTGCCCGATTTTCTCCGGCAAAGAAATATCTGCCCATATTTTCCCTTTCATCTGCCTGTTTTTTTCAAATCTGTTATCCTTATATTGGTAGAGAAGCCGGTCTCCTATGCAGACTTCCAGCTGATCCTGTATTCCTCGGATCGACAAGATTTTTCCCTTATCAGCCTCTGATAACATATCATTGTAAAGAATGATCTGCCCATCTTTATCCGCTGTAACAAAACACGGCAATTTGAGCTCCGTCTTTTTCCCATCCTTCAGCTGATACCATCCATTGCTGAAGGTGTACAACTCGCCCCTTTCCGACTCCGTACCCGGCTGATACAGTATTCTGACAAAAATAAGCAACAATGTCACAATGAGCAAAATGCAGAATGCTTCAATTTTTTTCCATTTCTTTCCTTTTTTCATTTCCCTCATCTCCTATGCATTCTGCCGGAAGCTTTTCTACATAGAAAATGTAATTTCCTTATGCAAAAAGAATGTGCCTCGGCACATTCTCGCGCAGCAACGACCGAAGCGGAGCGTAGACCGCTTGCGACATTCTTCATCTTCGTGCGAATGCGCATCTCCGGCACGCAGTGCCTTTTGTTTCATAGGAAGTTCCTTCAAAATTTCCTATGAAACAAAAAAAAGTCACCTGCGTTATACAGGTGACTAAAATTTAAGCCGAATAACTTTTTTCACTTACTCTATTAACCTATCCGCATCTTCTTATTGCAACCGGCTGACATAGCGTACTGCCTTAGTCCCTTTGGCTTTGCGTCACAGTTTTTCAACAGCTTTGCCCCTATAAACATAATTCAAGTATAGCATATTCAAGATGACGAAACAATATTTTAATTGTTATAATAATCTATAGTTTTACACATAATCCATAACAAGAAACATCGGATACTTTCTGATATATTCTTCCATCTGCTCAATGGCACCCGAAAGCTGATTTTCAATATATTTTCTGTTAAATAAGTCCCTAAAAAGAAATAGACCATTCGTTCATGCGAAAGGTCCCTATTTTTGTGGTAAAATTAACTTGCGATGAAAACTTTACACAATAATTATTGTAATTCAAAACAAGGATATTTACCACTGTTTCTTTCAGATTGTTTGGATCTGCTGGATCCTGTTTTAACATTTGACAGATTGATGGGAGGAATCGATTTAAACAAGTATCTGACGGATATTCCGGAGTACACAACCGGACGACTCAGATATAATCCAGTCAACATGTTAAAAACAGTACTTTTCGGATTTATGACTAGCGGCTACTGCTCTCTGAGAGAACTGGAAGACAACTGCAAAGTTAATATCAGGTTCATGTATCTCATGGATCATCAGACTCCGTCATACAGAACCTTTGGATATTTCATCAATGAAATACTTCAAGATAAGATTGAAAACATTTTCAACGACATCAATCATGCTATCTTTAACGATGAGCATGTAGATCTGCAACATCTCTACATCGACGGCTCCAAGTTTGAAGCAAACGCAAACAAGTATACCTGGGTATGGAAGAAGGCTACCGAAAAGTTCCGTTACAAGCTTTACGAAAAAATCACTGCGGAGATCGAGGAGATTAATGCAGAAATCGCATGGAGCGGGGTGCAGATCACAACAAATCCGGAGTATGTACCGGATTATCTGAATGAAATCGTTGAGCGCAGCTAGTACTTTTATGGGAACTGGATACAAGTACATTTGTTTACGGAAGTGGAAAGCGAAAATCCAAAGAACAGCGTCATTATGAACACTTGACTACTTTCTGTCAGAAACTTCAAGAATACATACAAAAATTGAAATCTGTGGTCCTAATCGAAACAGTTACTCTAAAACAGATAACTCAGCTACCTTTATGCGTATCAAAACGGATTACATGGGCAATGATCAGCTTCTGCCAGCATATAATGTACAGATTGGTGTAGCAGATGAATATATTGCAGTTGTTGACGTGAACCATTATCGTTCGGATATGGATTGTTTCGTTCCTTTGATGGAGCACTTCAAACAAACTTATGGATTCTATCCCAAATATCCTGTGGCAGATGCTGGATATGGCTCATACAACAATTATATTTTCTGTGAACAGAACGGAATTGAAAAGTATATGAAATTTCCAATGTTTAAAAAGGAAACTAAGGATCAGAAATATCATGAAGATCCATTTCGTGCAGTTAACTTCAGAATTGATGAGCAAGGTGTCATGAGATGTCCTAACGATAAAGCATTCCATTTTTTATACAGAAAAAAATGTGAGGGAAATCAATACGGACGTAAGGAAGAATTGTATGAATGCGAAGACTGTAGTGGATGTCCATATGCAGAGAAATGTAAGAAGACACAGCTGAGCGATAAGACCTTCTGCGATCTTACGGATTTCTTTAGCTTTAGCTGTTGTTCCTGATTTTCCGTGCTGAAGAAGCATTGTTACCTGATTTCTCAGTAATGCTTTTTCTCTGACTTGCTGTTCTTCCAAGTTTTCTATACTTTGCCATTTTTTTATCCTCCATTATTCGGGACATACCGGCATGCCTTCGATGCTTACTGCGGATATGCCATCTGGTTATGCTTTCATCGGGCTTACTAGCCAGATCGTGTGTCAGTGTTTCTGCCTGTATTCACATGCGAAACGGGAACTCCTTATTCGTCTCCCTGGCTGGGATTCAAGACCAAGTTCTTTTAGCAAGAACTTCTTCAAGATTTACGTCCATGTTACGAACTTTTCATCATATCTTCTGATGTCTTTACAGTATTGATTCCTGCTCTCTTCAGACAGTTATATGAACGAACAGAAAGTTCAAGTTCATCAATAC
>VOFI01003023.1_pt1 | contig 109755 bp, 91 predicted proteins | sample 5384131 | NCBI WGS metagenome assembly VOFI01 (sample SAMN12384728, study PRJNA508395) | human gut metagenome | isolation source: healthy gut H | host: Homo sapiens | reverse complement strand
CACGGTTTATCGTCAAAAAATCGAGTAAGCTATGGCAGAGAAAGAGGTAAAACTGATGAAAGGCAACGAAGTGATCGCCCATGCGGCGATCCGTTACGGTTGCGACGGATATTTCGGCTACCCGATCACGCCCCAGTCGGAGGTGATGGAGACGCTGATGGAACTCAAACCGTGGGAAACCACGGGCATGGTCGTGCTGCAGGCCGAATCGGAGATCTCGTCGATCAACATGGTCTACGGCGGCGCATCGACCGGCAAACGGGTGATGACCTCCTCGTCTAGCCCCGGCGTCAGCCTGATGTCCGAGGGGCTTAGCTATCTGGCGGGCGCCGAGCTGCCCTGCCTGATTATCAACTGCCAGCGCGGCGGTCCGGGGCTGGGCACCATCCAGCCTTCGCAGGGCGACTATTTCCAAGCCTGCAAGGGCGGCGGTCACGGCGACTTCCACCTGATCGTGCTGGCGCCCAATTCCGTGCAGGAGATGCACGACCACGTGGCCGTCGCGTTCGATCTGGCGTTCAAGTACCGCAATCCGGCGCTGATTTTGGCCGACGGCGCCATCGGACAGATGATGGAGAAAGTGGTGCTCGCGCCGCAGCGTCCCCGCAAGACCGACGAGGAGATCGCCGCCGAGTGCAAGTCGTGGGCGACCTACGGCAAACCCGCCGACCGTCAGCGCAATATCGTGACGTCGCTGGAACTGCAGTCCGAGAAGATGGAGATCATCAACAAACGCCTTCAGGAGAAATACAAGGCCCTCGAAGAGAACGAGGTGCGCTACGAAGCGATCGACTGTGACGATGCCGATTACGTCATCGTGGCGTTCGGCTCGTCGGCCCGCATCTGCTCGGCCTCGGTCGAGATGGCGCGCGCCGAAGGACTCAAGGTCGGCCTGCTGCGTCCGATCACCCTCTATCCTTTCCCCAAGAAGCCGCTTGCCGAACTGGCCGCGCGCGGCGTGAAGGGCTTCCTCTCCGCCGAGCTGAATGCGGGTCAGATGGTCGAGGACGTTCGGCTGGCCGTGAACGGCGCGGCTCCCGTCGAGCATTTCGGCCGTCAGGGCGGTATGATGTTCGCTCCCGACGAGGTGCTTGCCGCACTCAAGGAAAAACTGATTAAAAAGTAAAGACTATGGCAGAGGTTGAAATCAAAAAGGAGAATCTGGTTTATGTCAAACCGAAGCTCATTACCGACAACGTCATGCACTACTGCCCCGGCTGTAGTCACGGTACGGTACACAAACTGATTGCGGAGGTCATCGAAGAGATGGGTCTCGAAGAGAAGACCGTGGGCGTTTCGCCCGTGGGCTGCTCCGTATTCGCATACAATTACATCGACATCGACTGGATCGAAGCGGCGCATGGACGCGCGCTGGCCGTCGCTACGGCCGTTAAACGGCTGCATCCCGGCAATCTGGTCTTCACCTATCAGGGCGACGGCGACCTGTCGGCCATCGGCACCGCGGAGTCGATCCATGCGGCCGCCCGCGGCGAGAATGTCGTGGCGGTCTACATCAACAACGCCATCTACGGCATGACGGGCGGCCAGATGGCTCCGACTACCCTGCTGGGCATGAAGACCGCGACGACCCCCTACGGCCGCGATCCGCGTCTGAACGGCTATCCCTACAAGATCGCCGAGATGATGGCCCACCTCGACGGCGCTACCTTCATCACGCGCCAGAGCGTGCATACGCCGGCCAACGTGCGCAAGTGCAAGAAGGCGATCCGCAAGGCGTTCGAGAATTCGATGGCCGGCAAAGGCTTCTCGCTGGTCGAGGTCGTTTCGACCTGCAACAGCGGCTGGAAACTTTCGCCCGTCGCGTCGAACGAGTGGCTTGAGCAGAACATGCTGCCCTTCTATCCGCTGGGCGATATCAAGGACGTAAAATAAGAGGACCGATATGAAAGAGACTTTAATTATCGCAGGATTCGGAGGACAGGGCGTCCTCTCGATGGGCAAGATACTGGCCTATTCGGGCGTCATGCAGGATTTCGAAGTTACGTGGATGCCCTCTTACGGTCCCGAAATGCGCGGCGGCACGGCCAACGTGACGGTGATCCTTTCGGACCGGAAGATTTCGTCGCCTATCGCCCATGAATTCGATACGGCGATCATCCTGAATCAGCAGTCGATGGAGAAATTCGAACCAATGGTAAAACCGGGCGGCGTGCTGATCTACGATACCAACGGCATCACGCGCCACCCTGTGCGTACCGACATCGAGGTTTACTCGATCGACGCCACGGCCGAATGCGCCAAAATGGGACAAGCCAAACTCTTCAACACGATGATCCTCGGCGGCTACCTCAAGGTGCGCCCCGTGGTCGAAATGGAGAACGTGATGGTCGGCCTCAAGAAATCGCTTCCCGAACGCGCTTGGAAGATGCTTCCCGAAAACGAGAAAGCCATCCATCACGGCGGCGAGATCATCAAGAAGATCCGCTGACCGCAGCGACGCTTATGGAAAAGCCGCCCGGAGAAATCCGGGCGGCTTTTTTCGGTCCGGATCACAGTCCCTTCGCCCGGATATTCAAAAACGTTGTTTGTATAGACACATTCGCGCTGGAGCGCGAAACGGGCAATGCAAATTAGGATAATCTCCCGAAAAACAGTAAATTGGTAGACGTAATCCCGATGTTTAGTCTGCAGGGCATCAACTTTGCGTGCCCGGACATATACATTAAATCATTCAGTTATGGACAAGAACGAACAGCAACTGCCGCGTCTGGGCGAACCCGTTCCGGCATTCGAAGCGATGACGACGCAGGGGAAGGTCAGCTTCCCGGCCGATTACAAAGGCAAATGGGTGATTCTTTTCAGCCACCCTGCCGATTTCACGCCTATCTGCACCTCGGAGGTGCTTACTTTCGGCGCCCGCACTGCGGAGTTCAAGGCGCTGAACTGCGAGCTGATCGGTCTTTCGGTGGACAGCCGCAACAGCCATATCGCGTGGCTGCGCACGATCCGCGAAAAGATCGAATACAAGGGCATGAAGGATATAAAGGTGGAATTTCCGATTATCGACGACGTGTCGATGAAGGTTGCCAATCTCTACGGCATGATCCAGCCCGGCGAAAGCCAGACCGCTGCCGTGCGCGCCGTGTTCTTCGTCGATCCCAAGGGCGTGCTGCGGGCGATGATCTATTATCCGCTGGCGCTGGGCCGCAATTTCGACGAAATCAAGCGCGTGCTGGTGGGCTTGCAGGCCATCGACGCGTTCGGCGTGGCGATGCCGGCCGACTGGCGTCCGGGCGACGAGGTGATCGTTCCGATGAAGGGCGAGGACATGAACGACCAGCCTGAAGGCGTGAAGTGCTACGACTGGTTCTTCTGTACGCGCCCGCTGCCGAAGGAAGAGATCGAAAAGAAACTCGGCAAAGGATACGAAATCAAAGGATAATCGAAAGGGGCTTGCGCAAGCCCCTTTTTTATTGATATATTCCTGCCGATCGCCGGATGAGGTTATTTCTGAAACCGGTACTGTCCGATGTCCCGCAGTCCGAGCAGCAGCTCGCGCACCGGAAGCCGTTTTTTACCGGCTATCTGCAACTCGCCGAGGGTGATCCACCCGTCGGCGCATGCCACGCGGATAAAGGTGCGTCCGTCGCTTTCGACGGTTCCTGCCGCTTTGTTGTGCGCCGCCCCTTCGAACGCCGCCGCATAAATTTTCGCCGTGATGGATGCCGTTTCGCCCTCTTTGCGCATTTCGGTCCATGCGGCCGGATAGGGCGAAAGCCCGCGCACGAAGTTCACGATCCGCCGTCCCTCCCACGACCAGTCGATCCGGCAGTCCTCCTTGAAGATCTTGGGCGCAGGATGCAGGCGGCTCTCGTCGATTCCCGTCTGCTCCATGGGCTGAATATCCCCTGCGGCGATGCGGTCCACGGTCTCGGTCACGAGCGCCGTTCCGGTGTGCATCAGTCTGTCGTACATCGTGCCCACGTTGTCTTTCGGAAGAATCGGCACGCGCACCTGCGCGATGATCGCGCCTTTGTCTATTTCGTGGTTGAGCAGGAACGTCGTGACGCCGGTCTCTGTTTCTCCGTTGATGACGGCCCAGTTGATCGGCGCGGCCCCGCGGTACTGCGGAAGCAGCGAGGCGTGCAGGTTGAATGTTCCCAGCCGCGGCATGGCCCAGATCACTTCGGGAAGCATGCGGAACGCGATGACGATCCCCAGATCGGGTTTCAGCGCCTGCATGGCTTCGACGAACTCCGGCGCTTTCAGCTTTTCGGGCTGCAATACCGGAAGTCCCAGTTCGAGCGCGGCCAGCTTAACCTCGCTCTGATGCAGTTTCTGGCCCCGTCCGGCGGGTTTGTCGGGCGTCGTGACCACGGCCACGACGTTGTAGCCCCCGGCGACCAGCGCCCGGAGCGACGGTACGGCGAATTCGGGCGTACCCATAAATACGATGCGCAGCTCTTTCGGATTCATTGTTCTTCGTATGTTATGCTTCGTCTCTTGTGCGTAATGCGGGCCTTCTGAGCCGGGTTATTTCTTGTCCAGTCCGAGCGTGTGGTGCATGCGCTCCTCCTTGGTCTTCAGGTAGCGCAGGTTGTGCTCGTTGGGGGCGATGACCACCGGCACGATCTCGTCGATCTGCAGTCCGTAGCCCTCCAGCCCGGCCCTTTTGAGCGGGTTGTTGGTCATCAGCCGCATGTGCTTGATGCCCATTTCGCGGATGATGCTCGCGCCGATGCCGTAGTCGCGCTCGTCCACGCCGAAGCCCAGCTGCACGTTGGCGTCCACGGTGTCCAGTCCCTCGTCCTGAAGCTTGTATGCCTTGATTTTGTTGCAGAGTCCGATGCCGCGCCCCTCCTGCTGGAGGTAGATGATCGCGCCCTTACCCTCCTTTTCGATCATGCGCATCGCTTCGTGCAGCTGATCGCCGCAGTCGCAGCGGCACGAGCCGAAGATGTCGCCCGTGGCGCATGACGAGTGTACGCGGGTCAGCACCGGTTCGTCCTCGGTCCATTCGCCTTTGGTCAGCGCCACATGCTCCAGCCCGTTGCTCTTCTGGCGGAACGGCGTGATGCGGAAATCGCCCCATGCGGTCGGCAGGTCCACGGTTTCGCCCTTCTCGACGATGGATTCCTCCTTCAGCCGGTATGAGATCAGCGACGCGATCGAGATGATTTTGAGGTCGAATTTCTTGGCGATCTCGATCAGCTGCGGCAGACGGGCCATCGTGCCGTCTTCGTTCATGATTTCGATCAGCGCGCCTGCGGGCTGCAAGCCTGCCAGCCGCGCAAGGTCGATCGCCGCTTCGGTATGTCCCGGACGGCGGAGTACGCCTTTCTGGCGTGCGCGCAGGGGGTTGATATGTCCCGGACGGCCCAAGTCCGTGGCCCGCGTGGCCGGGTCGGCCAGCGCGCGGATCGTCGCCGCACGGTCGTGGATCGAGACGCCCGTGGTGCAGTCGTGGCCCAGCAGATCGACGGTCACGGTAAAGGGAGTTCCCAGCAGCGAGGTGTTGTTCTCCTCCATCATGTTAAGGCCGAGTTCGGCGCAGCGGTCCTCCGAAAGCGGTGCGCAGAGTACGCCGCGGCCCTCCTTGAGCATGAAATTCACGATTTCGGGGGTTATTTTCTCCGCCGCTACGATGAAGTCGCCTTCGTTTTCGCGGTCTTCGTCATCGACGACGATCACTATTTTGCCGTTGCGGAAATCTTCGATAACCTCTTCCACACTATTCAGAATCGTGCTTTTTGCCATTTCGTTTGAGTTTTATAGCGTTTTTCAATTTGTTGATCGCGGGTCGCATGCGTTCGTAGAGCGCCTTGAATTTTCCGGCGTACCAGTCCGTGTCGAGCAGCGCCGAGTCGTTCGTGGCCTTGTAGGTCAGGTAGATCGCTATGGGCGTGAGGATGAACGTCGAGAGCCACATGCCGTATACGGCGTCCCAGCTCCCCTCCTTGGCCAGTTTCTCGCCTGACAGGCTGATGATGTAGTAGATCACGAAGAAGATGATCGACACGACGACCGGAAGTCCCAGTCCGCCCTTGCGGATGATGGCGCCGAGCGGTGCGCCGATCAGGAAGAAGATCATGATCGACACCGGCAGCGACATCTTCTTGTGCCATTCGACTTTGCTGCGGTAGAGCTGGTTGAGCGCCTCTTTTGCCGCCGACTCGTCGAACGAGAACATGTTGCGGGAGTTCTTGGCCAGCGTGCGCGCCTGATTCCATACGCGCTCCTTTTCCCGCATCTGCAACGTAGCGATGGAGTCCATCGCCGCCATGTCGCGGAACCGGCTCTTGTCGATGCGGAGACTGTCGGGCTGCGGGAGCACCGAGTTGTCGCGGGAGAAAATCTGCTCCTTGAGCAGCGGTTCGTACGAGCGCGTCGTCGCGCTGTTCACCATTTTTTCGAGCGAGTCGATGTCGTGCTGCAGCTCGTTGATATTCTTCGTCTGGCTGTTCGAAAACTGGTTGGCGTCGGTGCGGCCCATCGCGAAGCCCTCCATCGGGATCACCTGATCCTGCTTCTCGAAGATATGGTGGCGCAGTTTGCTCTGGGTGAACCACTGGCTGCTGCGGGTCTGCTCGTAGGTCTCGCCGTTGAAAAGCGTCACCAGCAGGTATTTCTTGTCGTCCGAAAGACGGATGTATCCCGAATCGGCCACGATGGTGTTCATGTCGCCGTTGGCCGCGCGGTTGTCGTATATCAGCACGTCGTGCAGCAGATGCGTTTCGGGTTCCTGCCTGCTGACGCGGATCGACATGTTGTCGATGCCGTTGAAGAACAGTCCGTCCTGAAATTCGAGACTCTGTTTCTGCTGGCGGATGTCGTACAGGATGCTGAACACCTTTTTGTTGGCGTACGGCACGAGGTTGTTGCCGATGAAGAAGCTGCCCACGGAGATCAGGCTTACCAGAATAATCAGCGGCTTGGTGATGCGTATGAGCGACATGCCGGCCGACTTCATGGCCAGCAGCTCGTAGTTCTCGCCCAGATTGCCCATGGTCATGATGGCCGCCAGCAGCATGGCCAGCGGCAGTCCCAGCGGGATCATGTTGGCCATGAAGTAGGTCATCAGCTCGATGATGATGCCTGCGCTGAGTCCTTTGCCCACCAGCTCGTCGATGTAACGCCACACGATGTTCATCATCAGGACGAACATCACGATGAAAAACGTGAGGACCATCGGCCCCAAGTAGGCTTTCAGTACGAGTTTATGGATGGTTTTCATGCGGCGGCACCGGCTTTTTTGTTACGCAAAGGTAATAGTTTTACTACAATAAGCGTAAGGGTGAGTGTAAATATTATGGCTGCTCCGGGCGGAACTTCGAAATTGTAGCTTGCGACGAGTCCCGCGACGTTGCCCGCCACGGCGACCAGCGGCGCGCAGAGCGCGATGGTCCGGTACGAGCGCGAGAGCGAATTGACGATGGCCATGGGCATCGTGAGCAGCGAAATCAGCAGGACGATTCCCATGATGCGGATCGAGAGGACGATCGTCACGGCGATCAGCGCCGCCATCACGTAGGAGATCACGCGGGTCGGAATGCCCCGGCTGCGGGCGAAATCGCGGTCGAAGGCCACGTACATCACCGGCCGCAGCCATAGCAGCGCTCCGGCGATGATAAACAGCGTCAGTACGGCCAGCGCCGTGACGTCGCCGTGCGTCACGGTGACGATGCTGCCGAACAGGTATGCGGAGAGATCGCCCGACGTGTAGCCCGGCCGCAGGCTCATGAAGAGCGCGCCGACGGCCATGCCCACCGACCAGATGATGCCGATGGCCGAATCTTCGCGGATGCGGCCCCTGCTGCCGGCCCATTCGATGCCCAGCGCCGAGAGTACGGCGAAGATCATCGCCCCGGCGATCGGGTCGGTGCCGAGGTAAAACGCGATGCCCAGTCCGCCGAACGAGGAATGCGTGATGCCTCCGGCGAGGAAAACCATCCGGCGGCATACGACATAGGTGCCTATCACGCCGCACGTTATGCCCGAAAGGACACACGCCGCCAGCGCGTTCGACAAGTAGCCGTATTGAATCAGGTCGCTGAAAAATTCCATGCCTCGTTCCTTATATTGCGCGCAAATTTACGCTTTTTTCTCGGAAAAGCCCTCCCTTTTCGCACAGTTTTCGTAATTTCGCCCGGTAAATAACGACAATTTATGCAACAACGCAGAGTAAATTTCCACACCCTCGGCTGCAAACTCAACTTTTCGGAAAGCTCGACCCTCGCGCGGGAGTTCGAGCGCGGCGGTTTCGTGCGCGTCGCACCCGACGCCGAGGCCGACATATGCGTCATCAACAGCTGTTCGGTCACGGAACACGCCGACAAGAAATGCCGCAACCTGATCCGCAAACTCCACCGCCGCAATCCCGGTGCCATCATCGCCGTGACGGGCTGTTACGCGCAGCTCAAACCGCAGGAAATAGCGGCAATCGAAGGTGTTGATATCGTGCTGAGCAATAATGATAAAGGAATGTTATATAAACGGGTGGTCGAACTCTCCGGCAAGGGCCGTGCGCAGATCTACAGTTGCGATACCGAATCGCTCACTTCGTTCTTCGCGGCCTTTTCGAGCGGCGACCGCACGCGCGCTTTCCTCAAGGTGCAGGACGGCTGCGACTACAAGTGCGCCTACTGTACGATCCACTATGCCCGCGGCGGCAGCCGCAATATGCCGATCGCGGACCTCGTCGCCGAAGCCCGCCAGATCGCCGCGGCCGGACAGAAGGAGATTGTCATCACGGGAATCAACACGGGGGATTTCGGCCGTACGACGGGCGAGCGTTTCATCGACCTGCTGCGTGCGCTCAACGAAGTCGAAGGCATCGAACGCTACCGGATTTCGTCCATCGAACCTAATCTTCTAACGGACGAAATCATAGCGTTTTGCGCCGCGTCACCTAAATTCCAGCATCACTTCCATATTCCGCTCCAGAGCGGTTCGGACAAAATTCTCGGACTGATGCGCCGCCGCTATACCACGGCGCGTTTCGCCGACCGCATCGCCGCCGTGCGCGCCCTGATGTCCGACGCCTTCATCGGCATCGACGTCATCGTCGGTTTTCCCGGCGAAACCGAGGAGGATTTCCGCACGACGTACGATTTTCTGGAGGAACTCAAGCCCGCTTTTCTCCACATATTTCCTTTTTCGGAGCGTCCCGGAACGCCTGCCATCGATATGCCCGGCAAGGTGCAGCCGTCGGTGGCGACGCGCCGCGTCGCCGAACTGGAAGAACTTTGCGGGCGGCTGCACGGCGCATTCTGCGCCAAAGCCGTCGGCTCCGAGGATACCGTGCTGTTCGAAAGCACCCTGCGCGGCGGCATGATGTTCGGCTATACGGGCAGCTACCGCCGGGTGAAGGCCCCCTACGACCGGACGCGCATCAACGCCATTTGCCGGGTGCGCTTCGGGGCGATGGACGAATCTCACGATCTGATGGGTGATATTCTCGATTAATTCACTATATTTGCATTGATAAAATCAAAAGAAGTATGACGGGTATGCGCAGAAGAGTGACGATCGGTTTTTTGAGTATCGTCTGCCTGCTGTTTTTTTCGGGGATGGTCTCGTTCGTGGAACTGAGCCACCTGAGCCGCGATACGGGCGAAATCCTCAAGGCCAACAAGCGTAATATCGAGCTGGCCAAGGAGATGCTCGACGCCGCCTATGAGCAGAACGTGGCGCTTATCCGCCTTTCGGTGTTCGGAGACAACTCCTACGACAGCCTTTGCCGGTCGAGTATGGAGCGGCTGGAGAACACGCTGCTCGTGGCCCAGAGCGAAGCCCTCGACAAGTCGTTTCTCGACTCGCTGGCTTTCGCGACGACCGAGCTGCGCCTGCTGACCGACAACTACCTCGCCTTCGGGGCGCATGCCGCGGCGAATCCGGCCGCGCCCGATTCGGTGGGCCGCAGCTGGTATGACAGCGAATACGAAGTCCTTTACGGCCGTCTGACCGCTGCCATCAAGAACTATATGACCTCGACGCAGAGCTCGCTGGCTCCGCGTGCCGAGCAGATGAAGAAAAACGCCTACCGGGCCGTTACGCCGGTGCTGATCTCGCTCGTGGTGATGATCGCCATCGTGCTGATGCTCTACTACTTCATGTCGGTCTACTGCGTCAACCCCATTATCCGGATGAACAAGGGGCTGGGCGACTACCTCTCGTTCCGCGTGCCGTTCGCCGTCAAGGCCGACTGCAAGGACGAAGTCTTGGAGCTGAAGGAGAAGATCGAGACCCTGATAACCGTTTCCAAGCAGCCAAAATCCTGATTGCGATGCGAGTAGACGTGGTTTTGCGATATGTCGGGGTCGTGATGCTTTTCATCGCGCTGTTCATGCTGTTGTCGGCGGGGATTTCCTTTGTCAGCGGCATGGATTCGGCGTTCTATCCCCTGCTGCTCGCGTCGCTGCTCACGGCCCTCTTGGGGGCGTTTCCGCTGATCTTCGTCGAACGTACGCAGCAGATCACCAACAAGGAGGGATTCTGCATCGTGGTCGGCTCGTGGCTGGTCGCCTGTCTGGTCGGCATGTTCCCCTACCTGATCTGGGGCGGGGAGTTCAGTCTGGTGAACGCTTGGTTCGAAAGCGTTTCGGGCTTTACGACGACCGGATCGACGATCCTGAACGATATCGAGGTGCTGCCGCGGGGGCTGCAGTTCTGGCGCATGTCCTCGACGTGGATCGGGGGTATGGGCGTAGTCATGTTCGCCCTGCTGATCCTCCCCTCGCTGGGGCGCAACAAGATGACGCTGTCGAGCGTCGAGCTTTCGACCTTGGCCAAGGATAATTACCGCTACCGGACCCAGATCATCGTGCAGATACTGCTGGTAGTCTATGTGGGGCTTACGGTGCTGACGACGGTGCTGCTCAAAATGGCGGGCATGAACTGGTTCGATTCGCTCTGCCACGCCATGTCGGCGTGCGCCACGAGCGGTTTCTCGACCAAGAACGCCAGCATCGCCTATTTCAACAGTCCGATGATCGATACGATCCTGATCTTCGCCATGGCTACGGCGGGTATCCACTTCGGACTGATCTATGCGACGGTGACCGGCAAACGCAACAACATATTCCGTTCGGAGGTGACGCGCTGGTACCTCGTCATGCTGCTGGGCGGCGGCCTGCTGATCGCCGTCAGTCTCTTCGCCGCCAACATATACCCTACGTTTTCGGCCGCGTTCCATCATGCGCTTTTCCAGTTCGTGTCGCTTGTTACGACGACGGGATTCGCCACGGCCGACTCCAACCAATGGACGTCGTTTGCGGTTATCCTGCTGATTTTCGGTTCGATCGTGTGTGCCTGCGCGGGTTCCACCGCGGGCGGCATCAAGACCAACCGGCTGGTGCTGGCGATGAAGATGATGCGCACGCGCCTGCGCCAGCAGCAGCACCCCAACGCGATCATCCGCATCAAGCTGGACGGGGTCATTCAGGAGAACGAAGCGCTCCATTCGGTCATGATATTTATCGTCGCATACCTGATGCTGATTCTCGCCGGCACGGTGCTGGGGACGATGTTCGGCGTCGATCTGATGACCAGCTTCTCCGGCTCGGTGGCTTCGATCGGCAATGTCGGTCCCGGATTCGGCCAAGTCGGGGCGATGGATAATTTTTCGTCCGTGCCGGGCGTTTTCAAGATATCCAGTTCGCTGCTGATGCTTCTGGGGCGTCTGGAGATTTTCGGGCTTATACAACTCTTTTTCATTAAATGGTGGAGGTAACCGGAATGTTGGTTCGTAAAACTTGCATATTGTTTCTGTTCGCGGCGCTTCTGGGCGCCGGAAGCCTGCGTGCGCAGCAGCTTTCAGTCGAAGCCCGCATCGCGGGGCTCGAAAGCAACGAGGAGTATATGTCGCTTCTGCGCGAGGATGCGCAGCTGCAGATGCGCGAAGATTCGATCGTCAATGCCGTGGAACGCGCCCGGCGGCAGCTGCGCGAGAACCCGGCGGCCCGCCAGCAGTATTCGCAGGATATTCTGCAGCTCGAAAGCCGGATATTCGAAATCCGCAATGCTAAGGGCCGCCTGATCGACCGTATCAACACCATCGAGCAGGAGTGGGTGCTCGCCAACCTGAACGGCGCGGCGTCGCAGCCGGCGGGGCCTGCCGCGGAAAATCCGGCGGCGGAGATTCCCGATTCGCTCAAGGTGCGCAATCTGGTCAGCAATCCCTATTTCCGGGAACAGCTCCCGGAGGCCGACTATGCCGCGCTCGTCGAAGCGCAGCGGCTGGAATTCGATGCCGTGGATTACGTGAACCGCTATTTTGCCAATTACGGCACGATTTCCGAGCTGGCCGAAGCCTACGCCGCGGCTCAGGCCGAAGCCGATGCGGCGGAGATTTACGACAAATACAAGACTCTGCAGGGCTTCAACCGCGTGCTGGCCGATTCGCTCTCCGACGCATGGAACTACATCTTCGACAACAAGAGCTATGCTTACGGCTACCTGATGGACAAGCTGGGGCGGGACGAGATTCTTTCCCGCGAGGAGGAGCGGCTCTCGGAGGCCGCCCGTCAGCTCTCGGAACTGCGCGGCGAGACCGCTTCGGACGCCGTGACCGACTATTTCCTGCGCAAGAAGGTGCTCGTCGGGTATGAAACCTCCGTGGCCGATATGCTGGGGCTGACCTCCGCGCGCGATTCGCTGCGTGGCGTGACGGCGCAGCTGGAGGGCATCGACTTCCGGCTGCCCCGGATCGACGTCGCAGAGCGTTATTTCCTCGATTACGACAGCGTTTCCTTCTCCTCGACGCCGAAGTACAGCTATCAGCACCCCATTCCCGAATGCAAGGTCTACGAGCACGGGACGATATACCGCATCCTGCTCGGCACGTTCAATACCAAGCGCGCCGTATCGACCTTCCGGGGCGCTTACCCGCTCTCCTATCTGGTCAACGATGACAGGAAATGGTGTTACTACGCCGGAGGTTTCGCCACGAGGGAGGAGGCCGAAGCGGCCCAAAAGCTGCTGAAGGCCCGCGGTTTCGTCCGCCCCGAAATCGTCGTGTGGACCGACGGCGAGTACCGCAATCTTTCGAAGGACCCCGAAGCGCAGCATATCGCCTACCGGGTCGAGATCGTCAGCTCCGAAGCGCTTTCCGACGCGGTGAAGGCGGCGATTACGGATACGGCCGAGGGGTGCGAGCTTTCGCGCGTGGGACAGCAGCTCTTCGTCGTCGGGACGTTCGACGACAAGGCCGTGGCCGACCGCGTGGCGGCCGCGGTGACGCAGACCGACCCGGCTTTGGAAATAAAAGTCGCTGAAATTGCGGAATAATTGATTTTAATTCCTATCTTTAGTCCAATATTCAACAACTTCCCTATGACGATGTTCTATATTGTACTCCTCATCTTTTTCGGCCTGCTCTTTCTGGTGGCGGAGCTGGTCCTGCTGCCGGGCGTGTCGATCGGCGCGATTCTGGCGCTGGTCTGCTACGGCAGTTCGATCTACCTCGCATTCCGCGATCTCGGCCCCGTGGCCGGTTCGGTGGTCGTGCTGGTTATTCTGGTGTTGTCGCTGATCGCCACCGTCGTTTCGCTGCGCGCCAAGACGTGGCAGCGCTTCTCGCTCAAACAGAAAATCAATTCGTCGAGCATGCCTACCCTGCCCGAACAGGAGCTGAGCGTCGGCGACCGCGGCACGACCCTCTCGCGCCTTTCGCCGATGGGCAAGATCGAGGTGAAAGGACGGACTTATGAGGCCAAATCCTTGGGCGCCTATGTGGACCCCCGGAAGGAGATCGAAGTCGTCGGGTTCGAGAATTTCAGCGTCATCGTAAAAACAACCAAATAAAAACAAAAAACTATGGATTTTCAGGGTGGATTGATCGTTCTTATAATTTTCGTGAGCCTTTTTGCGATCTGGCTCATCTTCTATTTTATACCCGTAGGACTCTGGTTCTCGGCGTTGGTGTCGGGCGTGAGGATCAGCCTGCTGCAGCTTATCCTGATGCGCTGGCGCAAGGTGCCGCCCTCGACGATCGTCTCTTCGATGATCGAGAGCACGAAAGCCGGCTTGAGTCTCGATCCCAACGAACTGGAGGCCCATTACCTCGCGGGCGGCAACGTCACCAACGTCGTGCATGCACTGGTATCGGCCCAGAAAGCCAACATCATGCTCGACTTCAAGATGGCCACGGCCATCGACCTCGCGGGCCGCGACGTGTTCGAGGCCGTGCAGATGTCGGTGAACCCCAAGGTCATCAACACCCCGCCCGTAGCGGCCGTCGCCAAGGACGGCATCCAGCTGATCGCCAAGGCCCGCGTTACGGTGCGCGCCAATATCAAACAGCTGGTCGGCGGCGCCGGCGAGGAGACCGTGCTGGCGCGTGTGGGCGAGGGCATCGTCTCGTCGATCGGTTCGGCGGCTTCGCATAAGATCGTGCTGGAGAATCCCGATTCGATTTCGCGCGTGGTGCTCGAAAAGGGACTCGACGCCGGCACGGCGTTCGAAATCCTTTCGATCGACATCGCCGATATCGACGTGGGCAAGAACATCGGCGCCCAGCTGCAGATGGATCAGGCGCAGGCCGACAAGAACATCGCGCAGGCCAAGGCCGAGGAGCGCCGCGCCATGGCCGTCGCCTTGGAACAGGAGAACAAGGCCAAGGCGCAGGACGCCCGCGCCAAGGTGATTCTCGCCGAAGCCGAGGTGCCGCTGGCCATGGCCGAAGCGTTCCGCAACGGCAATCTGGGGATCATGGATTACTACAAAATGAAAAACATCATGGCCGACACGACGATGCGCGAGACGATCGCACGGCCGGAGAAGAAATAACCCGTAACGGGCCGATTCGGGGGTACGTCTGTGCGTACCCCTTTTTTGTCGCCCTGAAATGCTGCGAACCATGAAGAAGATTTTTATTTTGCTGTTTCTCGGAGCCGGCGTCTCCGCCGCTGCGCAGACGCCGTTCGCCGACTGTTTTTTCGACAAAACGATGCGCTTCGACTACTATCACGCCGGAGACAGCCGCTCGGAGGAGTATTTCTTCGACGCGCTGAAGGAGGAGCCTTACTGGGCAGGGTCTAAGGTCTCGCTGGTTGATACGACCGGATACGGCAACCAGTTTTTCCGTATCGTGGACCGGGCGTCGGGCCGGGAGATCTATTCCCGCGGCTTCTGCACGCTTTTCAACGAGTGGCAGAGTACGCCCGAAGCCGACAGCGTGCGCCGCTCCTATCCCGAATCGGTGGTATTCCCCTATCCCAAACGTCCGTGCCGGATCGAGATTTTCACCCGCAACGGCAAAGGGCGTTTCGAGAAGCGTTTCAGCCAGAATATCGACCCCGATTCCTATTTTATCGAGCGGTTCACGCCCCGCTGCGAGACGTTCGAGGTGATGTATTCCGGCAATTCGGCGCAGCGTGTGGACATCGTCCTGCTGCCTGAGGGCTACGGGGCCGGCGAGCGGGCCAAATTCGAGTCGGCCTGCCGCACGTTCGCCGACGAATTTTTCAGCTATTCGCCCTATAAGGAGAACGCCGCGCGCTTCAACGTCCGCGCCGTGTGGGCTCCCTCCGACGATTCGGGCGTGACCATCCCCGGTGAAAACGTCTGGCGCAATACGGCCTGCGGCGCGAGTTTCTATACCTTCGATTCGGAACGCTACCAGATGGTGACCGATTTCCAGCGTCTGCGCGACATGGCGGCGCATGTGCCTTACGATTATATCTATGTGCTTTCGAACACACAGAAATACGGTGGCGGCGGGATTTTCAACTTTTACGGCATCAGCGCCGCGCACCACCCCACGCGCACCGGAAAAATCCATGTCCACGAGTTCGGCCATCTGCTGCTGGGGCTGGGCGACGAATATGTCGGCACGACCTCCTATGACGACATGTACGCGAAAAGTATCGAACCGTGGGAACCCAACCTGACGACGCTCGTCGGGTTCGGGGATAAATTCTGGAGCCGGATGGTGGCGGAGGGAACTCCCGTGCCGACGCCCGACACGGAGGAGTACGACGGTGTCGTGGGCGTTTTCGAAGGCGGCGGGTATGCCGCCGAGGGTGTCTACCGCCCGTGGCGGAACTGCCTGATGAACAACCTGCACAAAACGGACGAGCTCTGTCCGGTCTGCAGCAAGGCTATTGTCGATTATATCGACTTTCTCTGCAAATGACAGAACTCCGGATTCCCGCAAGGCCGGAAAGCCTGCGGGAATCTGCGTTTCCGGGATTGTGCCGGATTGAAATACGAAGAGAGGACCGTCCCGGACGGTCCTCTCTTTCCGTATCGTGGAAGATGTTGTGGCGGGATCGCAGGCGGCCCTGCCGGATAACGCCGGAGCCGGGCGCCGGATTTCCCGTTTCGGATGCCGGGGGCGCTACGGCGCGGAAGCCTCCGTCCCGTCGCCGCCGGTTCAGTACACCTCTTCGGGGAGCGTTTCGCCGACCGGTTCGCCGTTGAGTTCGTCCCGCCACTTGATTGCGGCATGCGTGCCGTCGCAGTAAGGCTTGTTGGCCGACTGTCCGCAGCGGCATGCGACGACGCGGTTGCGGATTTCGTACGTCTGCCCGTTTTCGCGCCGCATGGGAATGCCGCCGCGTATCCACAAACCGCCGCTGGCGCCGATCGTAATGTCTTCGATCAGGCCGAGACTCGGTTCGAACCGGAATTCGTAGGGTTTCATCGTCTCTTTGTCCCATGCCATGAGACGGCCGCTGGGACACATCGAAGCTTCGCGGACGGCCAGCCTGCGCGCTTCGGGATCGTCCGACTGCTCGGTGAGCGACCATGCGTCGCCATGCGGGTGGCAGAAGCGTGCGAAGACGCAGTATTTTTCGTTGTCCGTCATCTGAAGCGTGCCGCCGTCGATCACTTCGGCATTGTCGAGCAGCGCATCCCGCTGCGCCGTGAGTCGCGGATCCCAGCTGGCTTTTTCATGGCTGCCGTCACAGTAGGGCTTGCGGCGGGAGGCTCCGCAGCGGCATAGCGCCGTGGGTTCCGATTCGGTCGAGAAGTGCCTGCCCTCCTGAAAATACCAGCTGTCGTTGGACTCGTCGGGCATGATGAACTGTTCGGCCAGCGGCGGCCGCCCGTATACCAGATAGGGGCCAGTTTCGGTTACGGTGATGCTGAACCGCTCCTCTGCGGGGGAGCTTCCCGTTTCAATTTTCAAATTGGACATGTTGGACATACTATTTGAGTTTATATTTCGTTTGGGTGTAGGCGGCAATAATTATTCCCAAATCCCGACGGATGAAATATTTGGGATGCCTTTATAGGATTTATCCCGCTTTTTGGTATCTTTGCAGAGATTTTTTAAACTGACATAAAGTAAATTTGGGCAATATGAAAGGATTCGTAAAACTGATAGCCGTGGTCGTGACTGCGGCGGCGTTTGCCGTGTCGTGCAGTAAGGACAAGGATTCGGGCGCCGTATCGTTCGACAAACCTGCGGTCTTCATCGACGCGCCGAGCGGCATGGCTACAGTGGGCTTCACCCTGCGGAACATCAAGACGCTCTCCGTTACGAGCCAGCCCACGGGCTGGGACGAGCCGATGCTCGACCAAACCACGGGCATGCTTACGGTCATAGCTCCTTCGGCCACGGCACTCGAAAAGGGTACGGCCGTCGAATCGGGTACGGTCGTGCTGGCCGGGGTCACTCCGGGCGGGACGAGCGTTTCGGGCGTGCTTTTCGTCGGCGTCGTAAAGACCGTGGACCTGAGCGCGGCGGGCGTGGCCAACAGTTATATGGCATCCGTGAAAGAGACCAACTACCTGTTCGACGTCATGCACAAAGGCGACGGTTCGCCGCTGGCGACGGATCATCTGGGCGTTATCTGGAAATCTGCGTCGGGACTGGTGCAGTATCTGCAGATGGAGAACGGCAAGGCGTCGTTCTACATCGGAGCCGACACCGAAGACAGCAACAAGATTCTCAAGGGCAACGCCGTGATCGGCGCTTACGATGCCAACGACGAACTGATCTGGAGCTGGCATGTCTGGGCGACGGATTATGATCCCGAAGGCGAAAACGGTTCGGTCGAGCTGAACGGCTATACGATGATGACCCGCAATCTGGGCGCGCTGGCCAACGGCAATGCGACGACGTCCGAGATACTGGCCTCCTACGGTCTTTATTACCAGTGGGGCCGCAAGGATCCGTTCATCGGGCCGAGCACCTATAAGATCTCCAGCGGTCAGGGCGCCGCGATGTACAACGACAGCGGCAGCCGCACCTATGTGACGATGGTCGCGTCGAGTGCCGAGACCGGAACGATGGATTATGCCGTCAAACACCCGCTTACCTTTGTTACGGGCGTCGCCGAGTCGAATAACGACTGGCTCTGGAGCAAGTCCGATGCCGGCTGGTCGTCGGACGGCGATGCCGGCGCAAAGAGCGTGAACGACCCCTGCCCCTACGGCTGGCGCGTCGCTCCTTCGGCCGCTTTTGCCGGGCTTGAGATCGTCGGAACTCCCGCCGCGGGCGACGAGGAGAAATTCGGCTGGACGCTGACCGACGGAAAAGCCGAATCGTTCTTCATGGGCGGCGGACGCCGCCGCTACGACGACGGCAAGATTCAGAATATTTATATTCCGAAGGATGAAGCGAAGATGAAGTTGTATACCCGTGCGGATATCGCGCAGCCTTGGGAGGGACTTTACTGGACTACCGCCGTGAACGGCACGCAGTCGCACGCGCTTCATTTCTGGTACGAGAAGCTCACCGGGACGGGCGGCATCGCGCCTGCCGAAGCGTATGCCCGCGCCAACGGCATGCAGGTGCGCTGCGTGAAGGTGAAGAATCTGTAGACGACCGATATGCAAGACAAGACAACGGGCCGGCAGCATGCCGGCCTGTTGTTGTTTGGTATAACAGTTGCGGTGTCGGGCGGTAAACTGCCGGGCAATGAAAATCAAAACAGGAAAAGGTACGATCACGCTTACGGTATTGCTGGCGATCTGGTCCGTGTCGGCGATCGCCTCGCTGCCGGGACTTGCCATATCTCCGATTCTGGGGGATCTGAACCGGATATTTCCCAAAGCCACCGACCTCGAAATTCAGATGCTGACCTCGCTTCCGTCGCTGCTTATCATCCCCTTCGTGCTGCTTTCGGGACGCCTCTCCGTGGGCAGGGACAAACTCCGGATTCTCACCGTCGGACTTGCGGTCTTCTTCCTGAGCGGCGTCGCCTGCATTTTTGCCAAGAGCATGGCGTGGCTGATCGTCATCAGCTGTATTCTCGGCATCGGCGCAGGCATGGTGATTCCGCTTTCGACGGGACTCGTGGTCGATTATTTCACGGGCGATTACCGCGTGCGCCAGCTGGGCTACAGTTCGGCGATCAACAACCTGACCCTCGTGCTGGCCACCGTCGTCGCCGGCTATCTGGCCGATGTGAACTGGCATCTGCCCTTTCTGGTCTATACCCTGCCGGGCGTCTCGCTGGCCCTGTCGTTTTTCCTCAGGCGCGGACGCTCCACTCCCGAACCGGAGCAGAGCATCCAGATGCGCCATAAGATGATTGACCGCCGCAAGCTCGTCGGGCTGATGCTGTTCTATTTTTTCGCCACCTACGCCGTGCTGGTCGTGACGTTCTACGCCTCGTTTCTTGTCGACGACTACAAGATAGACAGCTCGTTCTCCGGCGTGCTGATCTCGCTTTTCTTTCTGGCGATCATGGTGCCGGGACTCTTCATCGACAAGATTATCCGGCGGCTGACGCGCAGCGTCAATCTCGTCTCGCTCGCATTGATCTGCGCCGGGCTGCTCTGCGTGGGTATTTTCCGCGACAAGACGATGCTCGTCGTCGGGGTTTTGTGCGCGGGCTTCGGCTACGGCGTGATCCAGCCCGTCATTTACGACAAGGCGGCGACGATCGCTCCGCCGCGCTCGGCGACGCTGGCGCTGTCGTTCGTGATGGCGATGAACTATCTGGCCGTGATGGTCTGTCCCTTTATCGTGGACCTTTTCCGGCATCTGTTCGGAACCCACAGCGACCGTTTCCCGTTTTTCTTCAATGCGGCGCTGGTGCTGGCGCTCACGCTCGTCACGTTCCGCCGCCGGGACGATTTCATTCTCGGACTCGACGAATCCTATTACAAAAATTAGCGGAAACACTTGGTAATAACGTAAAAAGGTTTATTTTTGTACTGAAAAGTCACTTTTTACGATTATCAAGAGATGAGAAAGATTTTGTTCATGGCTCTGGCGGTCCTTATTGCGGCCGGCTGCGCGGAGTCCGAGAAAGGTACGCTTTGCGTGAAGATCGCTCCGGCTATCCGTACGCGCGTCACGGGTCTGCATTTCGATACCGGCGACCGTATCGGTCTGACGATCTCCAAAGGGAGTGCCCCGTACGCCGAGAACGTGCCGATGACCTACGACGGCACGGCTTTTACGGCGTCCGGGCTGTCGTGGTACAACGACCTGAATGAAAAGTCCGTATTGACGGCCTATTATCCCTATGCCGAAGGCGGAAGACCCGACGAATTCACCGTCTCCTCGGACCAGACGCAGGGCAACGGGCCGTCCGACCTGCTGGCGGCCGTGAAAACCGACGTTACGCCCGTTTCGGCGCCTGTCGGCATGGTTTTCTACCATGTGATGTCGCAGCTGACGATCGTGGTCTCCAACAGTTCGAGTGCGGCGGTGACCGGAGTCAGCGTCGGCGGACTCGTTCCGACGGCCGAGATCGACTATTCGGCGCCGAAGGCGGCGGCCAAAAGCGGCGTCGCCGCTGCGGAGGTCAAAACCTGCGAGGTGAAGCCCGGCGCTACCTATCGCGCGATTCTGGTGCCCCAGCAGGCCGCCCTGACCGTCACGGTCACCACGGACGACGGCAGGAGCCACAGCAAAACCCTCTCTTCGGCACAGCTCGAAAGCGGCAGACGGTACGATATGTCGGTTCTCGTTACCAACGAGGAGATCCAAATTTCGCTCAGCGGCGATATCGGTGATTGGGAAGACGGCGGATCGCTCGACGGCAGCGGCGGCGGTGACGGCGGCGACGACGATTCGCAGACGCTCTCCTACGGGGGCGTGACCTACCGGACGACGACTGTCGGGGAGACGGTCTGGATGGCCGAGAACCTGCGCTATGTGCCCGACGAAGCGTTGCTGACGAAGGGCATTTGGTATCCCGACGGCAACGAGGATGCGGAGTACGTCCGCGAACACGGCATGCTGTACAGCTTTACTGCGGCGCTGGGCGGCGCACAGGCCGTTTCCGGCGCTCCGGTTCGGGGAATCTGCCCGGAGGGCTGGCATGTACCTTATATCGACGAACTACAAACGCTGGCCGCGGGTCCCGATTGCGGATTTACGCTCGCCGGCATGTGGAATTCCGTTTCAAAGAACTATGTCTCGTCGGCTAAAAGCGGTTATCTGATGAGTGCCACGACTGACGACGGAGGAAGCAGCTACAGTGCGCTGTTGTTCTATGCGTCCGGCGGCAATCCGTCGCCTTCATCGCTGCCGGCGGGTAACGGAGTTTCGCTTCGCTGCGTGAAAGACGCGAAATAGTGCGCTGAAGCGCTGCAACGAAACAAAGGTCCCCGTTTTCGGGGACCTTTTCTGTAGTGCGGTTGCACTGCGTTTTTTGTGTTTTGCCCGGTCGCGCCCGGCGTCAGTCGCGGTTCAGGAAGAAGATCGGAATATTGGCCACGAACACGTCGTCGCCGCAGAGCCGGTCGCGTTTGGCGATCAGTTCGCTCAGCAGGATGTCGCCGATGACGTAGTTGCTCTTTTCGCTGGTGTACTGTTCGTGAATCTTCGTGAAGTTCAGGATGCCGAGAATGTCGGTATCCGTGTACCGGACGTATATCTTCAGCGTGATGTCGGTCGTATAGTCGGGCTTCTGGATATAGCTCAGCTTCTTGTATTCATAGCGGTAGCCGTGCAGGCGGGCCATGATGTCGCTCAGGATCGACGAAGCCGTCGGAAGGCTTCCGGCCCCCTTGCCGAACATGAACTGCCGGTCGTAGCACTCGCCGCGGATCACCACGCCGTTGTACTCGTCGTCGACGCTGTAGATATACTTGGCGGGCGTCACGAACTCCGGCATGACGAACATCGTGAAGTGTTCGTCGCTTACCTTCACGACCTGCGCCACCAGCTTGATTTTCACGTTCTTCTCGCGGGCGTACTGGATGTCCGCATCGTGAATCGTCGAAATGCCGTACGTGAAGATGCGCTCCGGCGCGACATAGGTGCCCAGCGCGTGTACCGTGATGATTACCAGCTTGAACAGCGAATCGTAGCCTCCGATGTCGAACGACGGGTCGCTTTCGGCGAATCCCAGCGCCTGCGCCTGCGCGAGTGCGTTGGCGTACGAATCCTTGTGGTCGAAAACGCGCGAGAGGATGTAGTTCGACGAACCGTTCAGGATACCCTTCACTTCGAGCAGCAGGTCGTTGTCGTAATACTCTTCGAGGTTGCGGATGACCGGAATCGAACCGCACGACGAAGCGTCGTAAAGCAGCGCCACGTTGTGCTTTTTCTGGATTTCGATCATTTCGGGCAGGTGGTGCGCCAGCATCGTCTTGTTGCCCGAAACGACGGGAATCCCTTTCAGCAGGGCGCTTTTCACGATGTCGTACGACGCTTTGGCGTCGTCGATCACCTCGACGATCAGGTCGATTTCGGGATTGTCGAGGATCTCCGCCGGAGAGTCCGTGAAGTGCGAACGGTCGATCGAACGGGGTTTGTCGAGCGAGCGGACGCAGATTTTGACGATTTCGGCATTGGCGTTCTTCGATTTGCGGACCACTTCGTAAATACCTTGTCCGACGACGCCGAATCCGAACAGGCCGATTTTAATTTTACCCATATGCTGCATGTTTGTTGATTATTCGTTATTCATGAACGGACGGAGGATGTCGTTCAGCTGTTCGTGCTCGACCAGAAATCCGTCGTGTCCGAACGGCGAGTCTATTTCGTGGTAGACGCTTCCGGCGATCATGCCCTGCAGTTCACGCATCTCGGCCGGAGTGAAGATGATGTCGGTCGTAATGCCGACGACGATCGTGCGGGCCGCGATCCGACTCAGGGCGGCCGTTACCCCGCCGCGTCCGCGTCCTGCGTCGTGGGTGTCGAATGCGTTGAGAATGGCGTAATAGGAGTAGGCGTTGTAGCGTCTGCAGAGCTTCTCTCCCTGATACTGCTGGTAGCTCGATGCGCGGTGCACGGCCGGAAGCTCTTCGCGGTCCTGCTGCGTGAGGTTGTAGCCCAGCGATCCCCTGTATGTCAGCAGGCCGATGGCGCGGGCCACCGCAAGACCGGCCATTCCCGCGTCGTCGCGCGGCTCGCCGAACGTCCGGTCGGCTTCGATGGCCATGCGCTGCGTCTCGTCGATGGCGATGCTCCACGGCGACGCCTTGGCCGAGGTGGCGATCAGCACCAGTTTGCCGATGCGCTGCGGCTCCGTGACGGCCCATTCGACGGCCTGAAATCCGCCCACCGAACTTCCGACCAGCGCGCCGATGCGTCCGATGCCGAGGGCGTCGGCCAGCAGGATGTGCGCCCGCACGATGTCGCGGATCGTGAAGGGCGGGAAATCCCGGTAGTACGGTGTGCCGGTTTGCGGATTCGTATGAAGCGGTCCCGTCGTGCCGTAGTGCGAGCCGAGGATGTTGGCGCAGACGACGAAATGACGCGCCGGATCGAGAAATTTCCCCGTTTCGACCGTGTGCGGCCACCAGTCCGCGACGTCCGAATTGGCCGTCAGCGCATGGCATACCCACACCACGTTGTCGTGCGCGGCGTTCAGTTCGCCGTAGGTGTGATAGGCGATCTTCAGCTCCGGCAGCGTGTGTCCCGTTTCCAGCCGGAACGGTTCGGGGGATATGTAAATGCGGGGTTCCATTACAGATGTTTCAGCGCTTCGTTCAGGTCTTCCTTTATGTCGTCGATATGCTCGATGCCGAGCGAAAGCCGCAGCAGGTTGGGATATACGCCCGAAGCGGCCAGTTCCTGTTCGCCGAGCTGGGCGTGGGTGGTCGATGCGGGGTGTATGAGCAGCGTTTTCGCGTCGCCGACGTTGGCCAGATGGCTGATCAGACCGAGGTTGTCTACGATCTTCGACGCCTGCTCCGCACTGCCTTTCACACGGAACGTCAGCACGCCGCCGAAACCGTTGCGGAGGTATTTCTTCGCCAGCGTGTGGTACTTGCTGCTTTTGAGTCCCGGATAGCTGACGTGTTCGATCTTGGGATGCTTCTCCAGCCACTCCGCGACCGCAAGTGCGTTGTCCACGCTGCGCTGTACGCGCAGCGAGAGCGTTTCGAGTCCCTGCGTCAGCAGGAACGCGTTGAACGGGCTGATGCAGGGGCCGATGTCGCGCAGCCCTTCGCAGCGGGTGCGGGTCGCAAAGGCGGTTTTGCCGCACTCTTTCCAGAAGTTGAAGCCGTGATACCCCTCCGAGGGTTCGCTCAGCAGCGGATATCTGCCGTTGCCCCAGTCGAAGTTGCCGCCGTCCACGACTACCCCGCCCAGACTCGTGCCGTGCCCGCCGATCCACTTGGTCGCCGAGTGCGTCACGACGTTCACGCCCCATTCGATCGGCCGGCAGAGGAATCCGCCCGCGCCGAACGTATTGTCGGTCACCACCGCGATGCCGTGTTTGTGCGCCAGCGCGACGATGGGTTCGAAGTCGGGTACGTTGAATTCGGGATTGCCGATCGTTTCCAGATAAACCGCTTTCGTACGGTCGTCAATGAGTGATGCGATGCTTCGGATGTCGTCGCCCTGAGCGAAGCGCACTTCGACGCCGATGCGGGCGAACGTATGCTTGAACTGGCTGAACGTGCCGCCGTAGAGAAACGACGTGCTGACGATATTGTCGCCCGCTTCGACCAGATTGCTGAACGCCAGATACTGGGCGGCCATGCCCGATGCGGCGGCCACGGCCGCCGTGCCTCCTTCGAGCGCAGCCATGCGCTCTTCGAGAACCGAGGTCGTGGGATTGCTCAGACGGGTGTAGATGTTGCCCTCTTCGCGCAGGGCGAAGCGAGCCGCGCCCTGTTCGGCGCTGTCGAAAACATAGGACGTGGTCTGGTAGATCGGCAGTGCGCGCGAACCGGTCACGGGATCGGGCTGCTGGCCTGCGTGTACCTGCAGCGTTTCGAATCGGTAGTTTTTCGGAGTCATATTTCGCTGTTTGTTCGTTACAAAAAAATCCGACCTCGAAGGAAGCCGGATTGTGTCGTTCGTGCATACGGAAAGGTTACACCCGGCGGAATCGGCTGCGCATGCACATCATACCCATGGTCATCATACCGCGGAGTGTTCCGCGGTACGTGCTGTCGTGTGTGTTCATTGCAGTCATTTCAGCTTCGGATCTGTTTCCAATGGTGCAAATATAGCGGTTTTTTTGAGTTTTACGCTCGCCGCGGGATATTTTTTTGGAAAAACCTTTCCCGCGGTCGGAATTTTGCATGCCAAAGATGCGATTGTGGCCTGTTTTGTTAAATAAATGAGCGGAAATGATTTGGAGCTGAAAATAATGTTTATCTTTGTCTCGAAGAATGTGCGCAATGCACAAGGTAAAGGCTTCGCAGCCTGTTTTCTCGACGGCCATGACGCTGCCCGCCGGGGTCAGGAACCTTTATGTGCAGACTACCCTGCCCGACGGTACCGTGTCGGTCAGCATGCAGCCGGTTTCCGCGGCTCTCAATGTTGCGGGCGCCGTGATGAAAAGCGCCGAAGCGCACAAAATCCGCACTTCCGCTGCTACACGCAGCGAAAGCTCGTCGATGCCCGATTATCCGACATTGCCGGTTAAGACGGAAAGCGACTTCGCCGAAGGCGCGGTTATCCGCCAGACGCCGGCGGGCAATATCGACCTCGGAGCCAGCTGGATCGCCAAACCCTATGCCGCGGCGGCGGAATATTACATTCCCGCGGGCGCCGAGATTACGGGCAATATCAATTTGAACGGCAAGTTCTCGCCCCATTCCGCTCCGGTTCTCTACGTGGCGGGCAAACTGACGCTCAATGCGTCGGTTACTATCGGACAGGCGACCCTTGCGGTGCTTCCGGGCGGTAAAGTATATATCAAGGAGGCGAAAGCCAACCTCCAGCAGAATGCGGTCAATCCGGCCATCTATGTATTCGAGGGCGGTACTTTTACGACCGACAAGACGAGCTTTTCCTGCAAGACCGTCGTCAACGAAGGCACGTTCGTTGTCAACGGACTGTTCAACGTCAACACCTCTTGCGAGTTCTACAACGGAGCGACGGCCGCATTGCAGGCGGGTGAAGTCGAAGTCACCAACAAGGCGAAGCTCTACAACGACGGCAAGGTCGAAAGTGCTGATTTCCGGCTCAATACCTACGCCGAGCTTCACAACTGCGAGAACGGCACGGTTGCCATCGACGGGACCTTCTACGTGACCAACTATTCGGTGACCTACCAGAAAGGTGTGGCCCGGATGGATAGGCTCGAAGCCCGCGGCGGCGGTACGCTCTACGTGAACTGCCATACCGCAGCGGACGACGTCATTGCCGAAGGGGCGAAGTTCTACATCGCTTCGGGTTCGGGTCTCGACGCCGGAACGGTCTATTTCAACAGCAATACGGAGCTGTATGCCGCAGCCGGCTCGATCTTCTCGATGGACGAGTACAATGCGAGCAGATCGGGCGGCAACGTGCGCATCGTCAGTCAGGCGCAGGCCGACCAGCCGATGGCCGTGGTCGTGATCCGGGAAAAGGGCGTCAGCTCGCGTTATTACGGCACCAAGTTCGAGGGACTTATGGAGGTCGTCTACGACAATGCGGCCGATGCGAAATACGTCATCGACGCCGGTAGCCTGATTGGCGGCGCCGTGATGCGCGACAAGCAGACGGTCGTGATTGCCGAGAGCAAATGCAACGGAGGCAAGGAGCCTGTGACTCCCGATCCGGAGCCGGAACCCGAAATCATCGAGGTGATCGGTGCGCCCTACACCTATTGTTTCGAGGACGGCTGGCCGTGGATCGGCGATTACGATATGAACGACGTGGTCGTCGTGACCGGCATCGACCGGCTCGTGAACAAGGAAAGCGGCAAGGTGGGTTCCATCCGCATCAACTGGGAGCTGAAAGCCGCCGGCGCCGCGCACCTCAATGCGTTCGCCGTGCAGCTGGACAAGGTCGCCGCTTCGCAGGTCGCCAGTGTCGAGACGACGAACACGGCCTTCGGCAAGGGGGCATTCGCTGGACCGGGTCTCGAATCCGGCAACGAATATGCCGTCATTCCGCTCTTCAACACCGCGCAGGAGATTCTCGGCGAAGGCACCTACATCAATACCTCCAAAGGTACGGCGCCCGTTCCGACCGTGAAGCATACGACTACCGTGACTTTCACCCGGCCCGTCGATGCGGCTGCGGTGCTGGAATCGGCCGTCAACGCCTTTATCGTCGTCAATTCGAAGAGTTCGGGCGTATTCAGCCGCGATACCGAGGTGCATATGCCGACCTACAAGCCGACCGGATTCGCGGTCGTTTCGGGCAATACGTTCGCCGAAGCCGAGCCGTACAAATACTTCGTGTCGAAGGGAACGGGTATGAAGGACAACTACATGATGTGGGCGCTGATGATTTCGGGCGAGTTCCGCTACCCTGCCGAGCGCAAGGACATCCGCACCGCCTATACCTATTTCAACGCATGGGCCGCATCGGGCGGCGCCCAGCATGTGGATTGGTACGAGGACGAAGCCGACGAGGATATGCTCTATTAAAGATTCGTATCGGTTATTCCGAACCGCAAGGCCGCAGGTTTTTCCTGCGGGCTTGTTTTGTGTGGGGAGACCTTCCTCTTCCTCTATTGAACCGTCGAAAAAAACGCTCCGCAACGAATCGTTGCGAAGCGTTCTGATGTTACGAAATACGGTTTATCGTTTTCTGTCGATGCGTTCGATGCCCTGCCGGGTCGCCGCACCGCGCAGAATCGTTCTGCAAAAAAGGTAAACCTCCTCTCGCGTGGCGTTGTTGAGCCGTAGTTCCAGAATCGTCTCCAGTATGCGGTCTGCAAAACTTGCGCCCTCGATTTCGGGAAGCAGCAACCCCTCTTCCTTGCTGGCTTCGAGGTGGTGCGCCAGCTCGCGGCGCCAGAACTCGCGGTGTTCGTCGAAATGGTCCGCATAAATTATTTTATGGCGCAGGTCCGACAGGAAACTGCTTTCGACCATGTAGAGGTTGGCGATATATTCGTATGCCAGCTTGAAAGTCCTCTGCAGGGCGCTGCCGCTGCGTTGTTTCCGGTACGTTGCGATGCGTTCGCGCTGCTTGCTGCTCATCGCGTCGAGACAGGCGTTTATCAGATCGTCCTTGTCGGCGAACATTTCATACAGGGTGCGCTTGGAGATACCCAGCGTCTGGGCGATCTCATCCACCCGGACGGCACGGATGCCGTTCCGGGCGATGAGCGCCTGTGTAATGCGGATGATCTCCTCCTTGGTCGCTCCCCGCTTCATTATTTCGCCTCCTCAGCCATGTCACGACCGCCGCCGAGAGCCTGATAGAGGTTCACGACGCCTTGTATTTCGTCGAAGCGGTCGGCTATCTGAGACAACTGGGCCGAAAGCAGTGACTGCTGGGCGGTCAGCACTTCCAGATAGGTCGTGCTGCTATGCTTCATCAGCAGTTCCGTGCTCTCCACGGCGCGCTCCAGCGCTTCGATCTGCTGTACCCGCAGATCGGCCTTCGCGCGGGCCGACTGGCACTGCGTAAGGGCGTTGTTCACCTCTGCGCCGGCGTTGAGCAGCGCCTGCTGGAACGCCAGCTTGGTCTCCTCCTGCTGCGCCTTGGCGATCTTCACGCGGGCGCGGTTGGCATTGGCGTTAAAGATCGGCTGCAGAAGCGATGCCGCTGCCGACCACAGTATCTTGCCGGGATCCTTGATCCCCATGCCGCTGTTGTTGGTCCAACCGAGCGTGCCGCTCAGCGTGATCGTGGGATAAAGGGCCGAACGTGCTTCGCTGGTGGCGTAGTAAGACTGCATGAGCGAATACTCGGCGCTGCGGATGTCGGGACGGTTCGAAAGCATCTGTACGGGCACGCCCACCGTCAGGTCGTCGGGCAGCCGCTGTCCTTCGAGCCGGCCGCGCTCGATCTGATGCGGGCCTTCGGCCAGCAGCGTGCAGAGACTGTTCTCGGCCATACGGATCTGGTATTGCAGATCGTGCAGCGACGCTTCGATCGAAAGACAGGTGCCTTCGTACTGGGCGACGGCGGCTTCGTTGGCCATGCCGGCCTCCTTCATCGCCCGCATCGTGCGCACGCTCTCGCGCCATTTCACGGCGGTCTGCTCGGTTACCTCATATTGCCCGTCGAGCATCAGCAGCGTGTAATAGAGGTTTGCAATGCCTGAGATCAGCTGCGTCTTCACGGCCTGCTCGTACTCCCGGCTCTGGGCGTAGAGCGCTTTGGCTTTGCGCTTGGCATTGGTCAGACCGTTGAAAATGTCGATCTGCCAGCTTGCCGTCACGGGAATGTTGTAGGTTTTCGACGGCGTCGCCCAGTCGAAACTGCTCAGGTTGCCCTGCGGTGCGAAGTTGAACGACGGCAGGTAAGCCAGACGCGCCGATTTAAGCGTCGCCTCGGCCTCCTTTACCCGCCACTGCGCCGACTGCAGGTCGGTGTTGTTCTCCAGTCCCTGCCGGATAAGCGTCTGCAGGTAGGGATCGGAAAACATCTCTTCCCAGCCGATATTGCCGATCGTCATCGTATCGGCGGTTTCGGCCGTGCCGTAGAGTCCGTCGGTTTTCACTTCGGGACGCGTATAAGGCTTGTAGATGCCGCAGCCGGTCATGGCCGCTGCGGCCAGTATGATAATAAGCTTTTTCATCTTGTTACTCTTTCTCGTTTTTACACTCCTCCAGCTCGGCGCGCACGGCCCACTGCGGATCGGGATCGAACTCCAGCGGCTTGACCTTCTCCTGCAGGGTCTGGAAGACGATGAACAGCGTCGGTACGAGGAACAGCAGCGCCAGCGTTCCGACGATCATACCTCCCACGACACCCGAACCGAGGGTGGAGTTGCCGTTGGCGCCCACACCGTGCGAGAACACCAGCGGAATCATACCGAATACGCAGGTGAGGACGGTCATCAGGATAGGACGGAGACGGGCCTTGGCGGCGGATACGGCGGCCTGCGTGAGGCTCATGCCCGCGGCGCGTCGGTCGGCGGCGTACTCCGTAATCAGGATGGCGGTCTTCGAAAGCAGACCGATCAGCATGATGATACCCGTCTGCAGGTAGATATTGTTCTCCAGCCCCATCATCTTGGCGAAGAGGAACGAACCCAGCAGACCGCACGGCACGGAGAGAATGACGGCGAACGGAATCAGGAAGCTCTCGTACAGAGCGCTCAGGATGAGGTAGATCAGCAGGAGACAGATGCCGAAGATGATCGTCGTGTTGCTGCCTGTCTGCGCCTCCTCGCGGGTGATGCCGTCGAAGTCGTAACCGTAGCCTTTCGGGAGCACCTGCGCCGCGACTTCCTGAATGGCGCGGATGGCGTCGCCCGACGAATATCCGTCGGCGGCGGTGCCGTTCACGGCGATCGAGCTGTACATGTTGAAGCGGTTGAGCACTTCGGAGCTGTAAACCCTCGTCAGGTCCACGAACTGTCCCAGCGGAGCCATCTCCCCGTTGTTCGTACGCACGAAGACGTTATTGAGCGACTCGGTGTTGAGACGGTATTTCGGGTCGGACTGAATCGTCACATAGTACATCTTCGAGAAGCGGTTGACGTTCGAAACGTACTGGCCGCCGTAGTAACCCGAAAGCGTCGAGAGAATCGCGTTGGGCGATACGCCGGCGCGTTTGGCCTTCGCCGCGTCGATGCTTACGACGTACTGCGGGAAGTTGATGTTGAAGGTCGAGTAGGCCATTGCGATCTCCGGACGCTGGTTCAGCGCTCCGATGAACCGCAGGTAGATGTTGTAGAAGTCGGTCAGGCTGCCGTCCGACTTATCCTGCAGGTGCATGGAGAAGCCGGTCGAGGTGCCGTAACCCGAAATCATCGGCGGCGCCACGGCGAAGATCTGCGCGTTCTTGATATCGGCCGTGCGTCCGTAGATCTGACCGATGACCGCGTTTACGGCATCCGTTTTTTCGGGACGTTCCTCCCAATCCTTCAGCTTGATGATACACATACCGTAGGACGAGCCCTGACCGGCGATCATACCGTAGCCGGCCACCTGCATGAAGTCCCTGATCTGGGGAATGGCCTTGATGCGGGCGGAGACCTCTTCCATGACCTGATGCGTTTCGGCGAGCGAAGTGCCCGGAGCCGTTGTGACGTTGACCATGATCGTACCTTGGTCCTCGTCGGGCACCAGACCCGTCTTCGTGGTGTTCATCAGTAAGACAAGGGCGGCGAACGCCAGTCCGAGCGTGGACCACATCAGCCATTTGTGCTTGATGAAGAGCAGTACGCCGTGCTTGTATTTGTTGATCATGGCGCTGAATCCGCTGTTGAAAGCCTTGCGGAAGCGTGCCGCGAAGTTGTCGCGCATTTCGCCGTTCTCGTCGAGATACGGTTTGAGGAGCAGTGCGCAGAGGGCCGGGGAGAGCGTAAGGGCGTTGATCGCCGAGATACCGACGGCCACGGCCATCGTGATGCCGAACTGCGTGTAGAATACGCCCGACGTTCCGCCCATCATGGCTACGGGAATGAACACGGCCATGAAGACCAGCGTCGAGGTGATGATCGCCGAGGTGATACCCGACATGGCGTCGATGGTTGCCATATAGGAGGACTTATATCCCACGTCGAAACGCGCTTGGACAGCCTCCACCACGATAATGGCGTCGTCGACGACCGTACCGATGGCAAGGACGAGCGCGAAGAGCGTCAGCAGGTTGATCGAGAACCCGGCCACCGAGAGGAACGCGAAGGTTCCGACCAGCGCCACGAGGATTGAGATCGTGGGGATCAGCGTCGAACGGATATCCTGCAGGAAGACGTATACCACGAGGATAACGAGCAGGATGGCTTCGATCAGCGTCTTGATCACTTCGTTGATCGAGGCGTAGAGGAAGTCGTTCACGCTCTGCAGGTGTGCGATGGCGACGCCTTTGGGCAGTTCGCTTTCGACCTCTTTGAGCAGTGCGTTGATCTCGTTGACGACCTGCGTGGCGTTCGAACCGGCAGTCTGGAAGACCATCGTGCTAACGCCCGGATGGCCGTTGGTGTAGCCCTTGTAGGCATAGGATTCGCTGCCCAACTCGATGTCGGCGACGTCTTTCAGGTGCAGGATCGTACCGTCGGGTTGTGCGAGGAGTACGATTTCCCCGAATTCCTCCGGAGTCATCAGACGTCCGCGGTACTTCATCGTATACTGGAACGTGTTCTGCGAGTTTTCACCCAGCGTACCGGTTGCCGACTCGATGTTCTGCTCGGCGAGGGCCGCCGTCACGTCCGACGGGATGAGCTTGTACTGCGCCATCACGTCGGGTTTCAGCCAGACGCGCATCGAATAGTCGGCGCCGAGCGTGAAGGCTTCGCCGACGCCCGCGATACGGAGAACGCGCGGCTCGATGTTGATCTTCAGATAGTTCGACAGGAACGTCTCGTCGTAGGAGTCGTCGGGGCTGTAAAGCGAGAATATTTTCACCATGGAGGTCTGGCGCTTCATGGTGGTCACACCGATCTGCGTCACCTCCGAGGGCAGCTGTCCGGTAGCGCGCGATATTCGGTTCTGCACGTTGACGGCGGCCATGTCGGCATTGATTCCCTGACGGAAGTAAACCGTTACGGATGCGCTGCCGACTGCGGCGCTGGAGGTCATGTAGGTCATGTCCTCCACACCGTTGATAGCTTGTTCGAGCGGTACGATGACCGATTTCTGGATGGTCTCTGCGCTGGCTCCCGGATAGGAGGCGCGCACCATCACCGTCGGGGGAGCGATGTCGGGATACTGCTCGACGGGCAGCGTCGCGAGACCGATAAGACCGGCGATTACGATTACGATGGATATGACCGACGCCAGTACGGGTCGTTCGATAAAATGTTTCAGTGTCATAGGTTATTCCTCCTTTTCGGTTTGGGTTGCGGCCTCAGGAGCGGCCTGCGCTGCGGCGCCCTGTCCCTTGGCGACGATGGGCGTACCTTCGCGCAGCAGGCCCACGCCTTCGGCGACGATCACGTCGCCCGGCGTAAGTCCGGACTTGACGATATACTCTCTGCCGTTGTTGATCTTCTCCACGTCGATCATCGACGATGCGGCTTTGCCGTCCTCTACCTTATATACGTATACCTTGTTCTGCAGTTCGAAGGTTGCAACCTGCGGTACGACTACGCAGTCTTTGTGGATGTTGGGCACGATCACGCTGCCGGCGCCGCCGCTATGGAGCAGGCCGTCCGCATTGGGGAACACGGCGCGCAGCTGTACGCTGCCCGTCGAGGTGTCGATGACGCCGCTGATCGACTCGATGCGGCCCGTCCGGTCATAGACCGAACCGTCGTTGAGCACCAGCTGTACGTCGGGCATGTTCTTGAGCGTGTTGGCGATCGAACCGTACTGACGGGTCAGGTTGAGCAGCTGGTTCTCGGTCATCGAGAAGTAGACGTATACGTCCGAGTTGTCCGATACGGTCGTCAGCGGCTGCGGAATCGATGCGCTGACCAGCGCGCCGACACGGTACGGCAGCGTTCCCACCACGCCGTTGGCCGGAGCCTTCACGACCGTATAGGAGAGGTTGTTGGCGGCGTTTACGCGCTGCGCTTCGGCCTGCGCGAGCTGGGCCTTGGCAGTCAGCAGCGTGTTTTCGGCCGTCAGCAGGTCGTACTGCGAAACCACGTTCTTGGCGTAAAGCTCCTTTTTGCTGTCGTAGGTGAGCTGCGCCGTGGCTACGCCGGCTTTGGCAGCCGCCACGTTGGCTTCTGCGGTCTGCAGCGCCGCTTTGTACGGCACCTGATCTATGATGAAAAGGGGCTGGCCTTTCGAAACGGTCTGACCCTCGTTTACGCAGAGTTCGAAGATGGTTCCCGAAACCTGCGGATAGATGGCGATGTCCTGACGTCCGCGGATGGTCGCCGAGTAGTTGATCGGGATTTCGCGGTCGGTAGTGGCTATGGTCATCACGGCGTATTCCGCGGGGCCCATTGCCGTCGGTGCCTGTCCGCACGAAACGGCTGCCATGAAGCAGGCCATGACGGCTGCTTTCACAAATGTTTGCTTCATAATTCTCCTCTTTTTTAAACTAAAAAAACTTTTTACGGTGCAAAAGTACCGTAAAAAGGCCGACGATGTGCCATTATATTGCGAACAGTGTTGGTGTTTTTCGGAACAAAATTTAGGAAATTAATGAAAAAAGCGTTAAATTTGTTCGAAAAAAGAATTGTTATGTCAGCGACTAACCCCATAATAACCACACCGGAAGAACAGTTCGTCGTCGGAGAGTCCGATTTCGCCTTTCGGCAATTATGCGAGCCGCTGCGAAGGCGGGGCGATCCTCTACTGCCGCAAGGGCAGCGCCGACGCCACCGTGAACCAATATTGCGGTCAGGTGCGGCGCAACACGCTGATTCTGGTGCTGCCCGGCTCGCTGCTGATGCTGACCAACCGCACGGAGGATTTCCGGATGACCTTCTGCGCCTTCTCGCGCGACCTTTTCGCCGAAGCCGGTTTCCGTCTCGAACCGTCGTTTTTCAGAATCCTGCGCGAAAATCCGATCACCTATCCGCCCGCCCGCATCGTGGAAGGCGCCAGTACTTGGTTTCAGATGGCCGCATACACCTACCGCGACCGCAACAATGTGTTCCGCAATACGATCATCCGCAACCGCCTGCAGAACGTGCTGCTGGAGATTTACGACAAATTGCAGCGTTACGCCAACATGCAGCAGCAGACGCCCGAAACGACGACGCGCCAGACGGAGCTTTTCCACCGTTTCGTCGCGCTGGTGCACGAACACAGTTCGCAGCAGCGCGAGGTGTCGTTCTATGCCGACAAACTCTGCATTTCGACACGTTATCTCTCGACCATCGTGCGCAATATCGCGCATAGCTCGGCCAAGGAGTTCATCGACCGCTCGGTGCTGCTGGAGATCAAGATGCTCCTGCAGTCGACGGATCTGTCGGTGCAGGAGATCGCCTACCGCCTGCATTTTCCCGACCAGTCCTATCTGGGGCGTTATTTCAAGAAGCATACGGGCGAGTCTCCCACCGAGTACCGCAACACGAAAAAATAAGCAGCCCCGATACCGGGGCAGTTTTTGTTTCGCGCCGTCTGTCGTGTTTGGACCCTGAATTGCAGGGCATGTCGTAAAATACGAAAGATTATGAGCAAGACGATTGAAATTCTTGGGGAAAAGGCCGAATACTACCTTTCCCATGTGTGCCGGACCATCGACAAGAAACTGCTGTATCTTCCCGCGCCCGACACCGTCGACCGGGTCTGGATGGAGTCCGACCGCAATATCCGCACTCTCGGCAGCCTGCAGTGGATACTCTCCCACGGCCGTCTGGCCGGTACGGGCTATGTGTCGATCCTGCCCGTGGATCAGGGCATCGAACATGCGGCCGGCGCGTCGTTCGCTCCGAATCCGGCCTATTTCGATCCGGAGAATATCGTGAAGCTGGCTGTCGAGGGCGGCTGCAACGCCGTGGCTTCGACCTTCGGCGTGCTGGGCGCCGTGGCGCGCAAATACGCGCACAGGATTCCGTTCATCGTGAAACTCAACCACAACGAACTGCTCTCCTACCCCAATTCCTACGATCAGGTGATGTTCGGCACCGTGCGCGACGCTTGGAACATGGGCGCCGCCGCCGTCGGCGCCACGATCTATTTCGGCTCGGAGGAGAGCCGCCGCCAGTTGGTCGAGATCGCCGAGGCGTTCGATTATGCCCACGAGCTGGGCATGGCGACGATCCTGTGGTGTTACCTGCGCAACGGGAGCTTCAGGAAGGACGGCGTCGATTACCACGCTTCGGCCGACCTCACGGGGCAGGCGAATCACTTGGGCGTGACCATCAAGGCCGACATCGTGAAGCAGAAGCTTCCGGAGAACAACGGCGGTTTCCGCGCCATCGGTTTCGGCAAGACCCGCGACGAGGTTTACACGAAGCTGACCACCGACCACCCCATCGACCTTTGCCGCTATCAGGTGGCCAACGGCTATATGGGCCGCGTGGGGCTGATTAATTCGGGCGGCGAGTCGCACGGCGCGTCCGATCTGCAGGAGGCCGTCATGACGGCCGTGGTGAACAAACGCGCCGGCGGCATGGGTCTCATCAGCGGCCGCAAGGCTTTCCAGCGGCCCATGGACGAAGGCATAGCCCTGCTCAACGCCATTCAGGACGTATATCTCGATCCCGAAGTGACGATCGCGTAATAACGGCCCGGCGTATACCGTTCTATATAAGTAAGAAAAAGATAAAATCGTGCATTATGAAAATAACCTTCTTCGGCACGCAGCCCTATGACCGGGAGTCGTTCGACCGCGCCAACGAGCGTTACGGATTCGAATTCAATTACCACCGCAGCCACCTGAACGGCAACAACACTTCGCTGGCGCAGGGGGCCGATGCGGTCTGTATCTTCGTGAACGATACGGCCGATGCCGCCACGATACGCTCTTTGGCGGCGATGGACGTGAAGCTGATCGCCCTGCGCTGCGCGGGATTCAACAACGTGGACCTGAAAGCCGCGGCGGAATACGGCATTCCCGTCGTGCGTGTTCCCGCTTATTCGCCGCATGCCGTGGCGGAATACGCCGTGATGCTGATGCTGACGCTCAACCGCAAGGTCCACCGCGCCTATTGGCGCACGCGCGACGGCAACTTCTCGCTGCACGGCCTGCTGGGATTCGACATGTACGGCAAGACGGCGGGTATCGTCGGCACCGGAAAGATCGCCCGCGAACTGATCCGCATCCTCAAGGGATTCGGCATGGAGGTCCTCGCGTACGACATCTACCCCGACCCGGAATATGCCGTGCGGGCGCAGATAGAATACGTGTCGCTGGACGAACTTTACCGCCGCTCCGACATCATCTCGCTGCACTGCCCGCTGACCGACGCAACCCGCTACATGATCGACGGCGCCGCCATCGGCAGGATGAAACTCGGCGTCATGCTCATCAATACGGGCCGCGGTCAGCTGATCCACACCGAAGCGCTGATCGAGGGGCTGAAAGAGAAGAAGATCGGTGCGGCCGGACTGGACGTGTACGAAGAGGAGGCCGCCTATTTCTACGAGGATACGTCGGACCGGATCATGGACGACGACGTGCTGGCGCGCCTGCTCTCGTTCAACAATGTCGTCATGACCTCCCATCAGGGGTTCTTTACACGTGAAGCGCTGGATAATATAGCGCACACCACTTTGCAGAATATCAACGATTTCGCTGTGCACCGGGAGTTGCGGAACGAGGTGCGCGCCGAACCGGAAAAAACGATGAATTGAACGATGAAAAAAGTTGTTTTGCTCCGCCACGGCGAGAGCACATGGAACCGGGAAAACCGGTTCACGGGATGGACGGACGTCGATTTGAGCGAAAAAGGCGTCGCCGAGGCCGAAAAGGCCGGCCTGCTGTTGCGCGAGGAGGGCTTTCTGTTCGGGCATGCCTATACCTCCTACCTGAAACGGGCCGTGAAGACGCTCGGCGTCGTACTCGACAAGCTGGATCAGGATTGGGTGCCGGTTTCGAAGAGCTGGCGGCTCAACGAGAAGCATTACGGCTCTTTGCAGGGACTCAACAAAAAGGAAACGGCAGAGAAATACGGCGACGAGCAGGTGCACATCTGGCGCCGCAGTTACGACGTGGCTCCGGCGCCGCTCGGCGAAGAGGACCCGCGCAACCCGCGCTTCGATCCCCGCTACCGCGACGTACCCGAAGCGGAGTTGCCCCGCACCGAGTCGCTGCTCGACACCGTCGGCCGCATCATGCCCTACTGGAAATGCGAAATCCTGCCTGCGCTCGCCCGCCACGACTCCCTGCTGGTCGTGGCCCACGGCAACAGCCTGCGCGGCATCATCAAACACCTGAAAGGCATCTCCGACGAAGCGATTTCGGAGTTCAATCTCCCGACCGCCGTGCCTTATGTCTTCGAATTCGACGACGGGCTGAATTACGTCAGGGACTATTTCCTCGGCGACCCCGAAGAGATCGCCGCGCTGATGGCCGCCGTCGCCGATCAGGGTCGGAAATAGCACGGCGCGAATTCCGGCGCGGGAAGGTCGAATTCCCAGCCGTGCCGGATTCCCGGCCTTCATGTTTTAGCCCCCGCTCATTGCGAGCGGGGGCTTTTTTTCGGCGCGGGTGATGCGATCCTCTGGGGTGGCTCCGGTTGCCGCCGCCTGAATGCGATGATGCTTCGTTGCGGCGTCAGTTTGTCGTCCGGTATTCGTTGGGCGACATCCCGACGCACTTCTTGAACAACCGGGTGAAGTGCTGGGGATAGCGGAAACCGAGCTCGTAGGCGATTTCGCTGATCGACTTCGTCGCGTCGAATATCCGTTCCTTGGCGATGTCGATCACCTTCAGCTGAATGTACTCCTGCGCCGATTTGCCGGTCTCCTTCTTTATCAGGTCGCCGAAATAGTTGGCCGACAGGTGCAGCTGTTCCGCGCACCAGCGTACCGAAGGCACCCCGTCGCGCTGGGGCGTGTCGCCTTTGAAATAGTCGTTCAGCAGCCGTTCGAATCGGGACAGCGCGTCTTTGTTGACCTCGCTGCGCGTGATGAACTGCCGTTCGTAGAAGCGTATGCTGTAGTTGAGCAGCAGTTCGATGTTCGAGACGATCAGCCGTCTGCTGTGCTTGTCGATTGCGTGGTTCAATTCGCCCGTTATGTTCTGCAGGCATTCGAGCACCACGAGCCGCTCCTGCTCCGAGAGATGCAGGGCCTCGTTGGCTTCGTACGAAAAGAAGGTGTATTCGTCCATGCTGCGTCCGAGCGACGTGCCCCGGATCAGGTCGGGGTGGAACAGCAGCGCCCAGCCTTTGGGCTGAAACACCTCGCCGTTGTCCTCGATGCCGACCACCTGCCCCGGTGCGATGAATACGAGCGTTCCCTCCTGATAGTCGTAATAGTGGCGTCCGTAGCGCATGTCGCCGCATTTGACGTCTTTCAGGAAGACGCAGTAGAATCCGTACATGCGCCGGGCGTGCCGGGCCTTCGGGCATTTCGAAAAGTCGATGACGCTGACCAGCGGATGGAGCGTCTCCTGCCCCATCATTTCGTTGTACTGGTAGACGTGCTCCATTTTTACGATCTCGTCCATATGCTTCGATTATTGTTGTCTGTCACAAAGTTAATGCTTTTCTCCATGCCCGCCTCACCTTCGCGGCCGAATCGGTAATAATGGTATGACGAACCGTAATTCGGGTAATGACACGCCGCCGGAATCGCCCTACTTTTGCAGTGTAAAACGGACCCGAACCCGATAAACCGGGAAAACGAAAGGTGGTTTCGTCGGTCGGAATACGGGTTTGAAATCAATAAAAGGAGAAAAAATGGAGCATAGAATTTTGAACAACGGCGTCGAAATGCCGGTTCTGGGTTTCGGTGTCTATCAGGTCGAAGAGACGGTCTGCGAACAGTGTGTATGCGATGCGATTGCGGCGGGTTACCGTTCGATCGACACCGCTTCGGCCTATCTCAATGAGCGGGCCGTGGGCCGGGCGATCCGGCGGAGCGGCGTACCCCGCGAGGAACTTTTCATCACGACGAAACTCTGGGTGCAGGATGCCGGGTACGAGAGCACGAAGCGGGCTTTCGCCAAGTCGCTCGAACGCCTGCAGCTCGATTATCTCGACCTCTACCTGATCCATCAGCCGTTCGGCGACGTCTACGGTTCGTGGCGGGCGATGGAGGAGCTTTACCGCGAAGGGGCCGTCCGGGCATCGGGGTGAGCAATTTCCAGCCGGACCGGCTGGTGGACCTGATCCTTCATAACGAGGTGCTCCCCGCCGTCAATCAGGTCGAGACGCATCCCTTCTGCCAGCAGACCGAAGCGGCCGCGGTGATGGCCTCTGAGGGCGTGCAGATCGAATCGTGGGCGCCGTTCGCCGAGGGGCGTAACAATCTGTTCGGCAACGGGACGCTGGTGTCGCTGGCCGCGAAATACCGGAAATCGGTCGCTCAGGTCGTCCTGCGCTGGCTGATCCAGCGCGGCGTGGTCGTGATCCCGAAGTCGGTGCGTCCGGAGCGCATGGCCGAAAATATCGACGTCTTCGATTTTCATCTCGCGCCGGAAGACATGGCTCTGATCGCAACGCTCGACACCCGGCGGAGCTGTTTTCTGTCACACCGCGATCCTGAGACCGTGAAGTGGCTGGGGACGATGAAATACGAGATGGACTGATCGGTAACTGAGGATATGATGAAAACGCGAAACGATGAAGCAATTTCTTTTTATAATTGCGGCCGCACTGCTTGCGGCCGGAACGTGTAACCGGATAAATGCTCGGAATATGGAAAAACCGAAGAAAATCAGCGTGTTCCCCGTCGGGGATAAACTGCCCGAAACATTCTCGAAATATTTTGTCGGTCAGGCTTATCTGGCCCGGCTGACGCGGAACGGGGCGCTCAACTGCCCGATTTCGAACGTCACGTTCGAACCCGGATGCCGCAACAACTGGCATAGCCATACGGGCGGCCAGATTCTCGTCGCCGTGGGCGGCCGGGGATATTATCAGGCCGAGGGCGAGCCGGCCCGCGAGCTGCTGCCGGGCGACGTGGTCGAGATCGCTCCCGACGCGGTGCACTGGCACGGCGCGGCTCCTGACAGCTGGTTCTCGCATCTGGCGATCGAAACCAATCCGCAGACCAACCGCAATACGTGGCTCGGACCGGTGGACGACGCGCACTATTCCGCTGCGACCGCCGGGGCTGCCGCAATCGCCTCCACACCCGCCTCTGCGACCGCGCCCGCTGCCGGGATTGCTGCGACTGCCGAATCTTCGGTCGCGGCCGTTTCCGCAGCAATGTCCATGTCTTCCGCAGCGCCCATTCCTGCGGCAATGTCCATGTCCTCCGCAGCGCCCATTCCTGCGGCAATGTCCATGTCCTCCGCAGCGCCCATTCCTGCGGCAATGTCCATGTCCGCAACAGCGCCCCTGTCCTCGGCCAAGAGCGCGGCTCCGCGCCTGCGCGCCGCGGCCGTAGAGACCCGTGCGCAGCTGTTTTCCGGGTGCGAATCGGAACTTGCGGCGACCGATCCCGAATTAATCGAAATTTTTGATAACTTTACGTTCGCTGAAGTACTCGGCTACGGCGATCTCGACGTTAAGACGCGGATGATGTGCATCCTCGCGTCGTGCATTGCCGGAGCCGCGCAGACCGAGTTTCGGACGATGCTCGAAGGCGCGCTGAACGTGGGTGTGACGCCCGTCGAAGCGAAAGAGGTGGTCTATCAGGCGGTTCCCTACGTCGGCATGGCGCGGACGGTCGATTTCGTGCATATCGTCAACGGGGTGCTGACGGCGCGGGGCGTTGCGCTTCCGCTCGAAGGCCAGTCGGCGACTTCGCCCGAAACCCGCTTCGAAAAGGGACTGGCGGTGCAGAAGGCTATTTTCGGGGAGCGGATCGATGCGATGCGCGCCGCCGCGCCGGAGAACCAGCAACATATACAGGACTACCTGTCGGCCAACTGTTTCGGCGATTACGTCTCCCGCGGCGGGCTGGATGCGAAGGTGCGCGAGCTGCTGACTTTCTCGATGCTGCTCACGCTGGGCGGCTGCGAACCCCAGCTCAGGGGACATATTCAGGGCAACCTGAATGTCGGCAACGACAAGCGGACGTTGTTGGCTGTGGTGACCCAGCTGCTGCCCTATGCAGGCTATCCGCGTACGCTGAATGCGATCGCCTGCCTGAACGAAGCGATACCCGAAAACGAATAAAAAAGAAGAAATAGATATGGCGAAGAAAGTATTGATCCTCTCCTCCAGCCCGCGGCGCGGGGGCAACTCGGATCTGTTGTGCGACCGTTTCATGGCCGGGGCGCAGCAGGCCGGACACGACGTGGAGAAGATTTTCCTCCGGGATAAGAAGATAAATTACTGCACGGGCTGCGGCGTATGTTACGGCGGGGCGAAGCCCTGTCCGCAGCGGGACGATGCGGCCGAGGTGGTCGGCAAGATGATCGGCGCGGAGGTGATCGTGATGGCTACGCCGGTTTACTTCTATACGCTCTGCGCGCAGATGAAGACCCTGATCGACCGCACCTGCGCCCGCTATACGGAGATGGGCGGCAAGGAGTTTTACTTCATCCTGACGGCCGCCGAAGAGAGCGTTGAGATGATGGAGCGCACCGTGGAGTGTTTCCGCGGATTTCTCGACTGTCTCGACGACCCCGAAGAGCGGGGTGTCGTTTACGGCGTCGGAGCTTGGCAGGCGGGTGAAATCGAAGGAATGCCTGCGATGGACGAAGTCTATGAGCTGGGCCGCCGGGTGTAAACCTAAAATAGAGAACAAAATGAAACGGATTGTTTTGATAGCGATTATGACGATGTTCTTACCCGATATGAATACACAGGCGCAGACCGCATCCGGCACGAAGGTGCTGGTGGCCTATTTCTCCCACAGCGGCAATACGCGCGCCATGGCGCGGCAGATCGCCGAAGCGACGGGCGGCGATCTTTTCGAGATCGTTCCGGCCGCGGCCTACCCCGCCGAATACGGAGCCGTCGTGGATCAGGCCAAGAAAGAGATCGGCGGCGGCGTCCGCCCTGCGCTGAAAGGCCGGCTGCCCGATGTCGGGGCGTACGACGTGATTTTCGTCGGCTCGCCCTGTTGGTGGTCCACGGTCGCGCCGCCGGTGGCGACGTTCCTCGCGGACTGCGACTGGGCGGGCAAGACCGTCGTGCCGTTTATGACCCACGAAGGCAGCCGCATGGGCCGCAGCGAAGAGGATATTCGGAAACTTTGTGCGGGCGCTACCCTGCTCGGCGGGCTTCCCCTACGCGGCGGGGCCGTGAAAGACTCGCGGGACGTCGTGCGGAAGTGGGTTCAGGGATTGAATCTGACAAAATAAACTATACCAGATGTTGCGAAAAATCAGAATCGCGGCCGCGGCCGTTTTCTTTACGATGATTACGCTGCTCTTCCTCGATTTCACGGGGACGCTGCATGCGTGGTTCGGCTGGATGGCCAGAGTGCAGTTGCTGCCCGCTGTTTTGGCGGTCAATGTCGCCGTCGTTGCGGCGCTCTTGGTGCTGACGCTGTTGTTCGGACGGGTCTACTGTTCGGTGATCTGCCCGCTGGGCGTCTTTCAGGACGTCGCTTCGTGGGCGGGCGGCAAACGGCGCAAAAACCGTTTCACCTATTCCCGTGCCTTGCCGTGGCTGCGTTACGGTATGCTGGCGCTGTTCGTTGCGGCGATGGTGGCCCATATCAAGCCCGTCGCCGAACTGCTGGCGCCTTACAGTGCTTACGGGCGTATCGCGTCGAACCTCTTTGCGCCGCTCTACCGGTGGGGCAACAACCTGCTGGCCTATGCGGCAGAGCGGATCGACAGCTATGCGTTCTATACGGTGGACGTTTGGGTGAAGAGCGGCGTGACGTTCGCCGTGGCCGCCGCGACGTTCGCGGTTCTGGCCGTGCTGGCGTGGCGCAACGGCCGCACCTACTGCAATACGGTTTGTCCGGTCGGCACGATATTGGGCTTCGTGTCGCGTTTTGCGGTCTTTAAGCCCCGCATCGACACCTCGAAGTGCAACGGCTGCGGGCTTTGCGCGCGCAACTGCAAGGCCTCGTGCATCGACGCCAAGTCGCACGAAATCGACTACAGCCGTTGTGTGGCCTGCATGGACTGTATCGGCAAATGCCGTCAGCACGCCATCGCCTTTTCGCGCAAACCGGCCGCAAAACCCGCTTCGGAGACCTCCGCGTCCGCAGCGGCGGAGACTCCGGCAAAGACGGACCGCGGCGTTGCAGCGGAATCTTCGTCAAAGGCGGACCGTGACGTCGCCGCGGAATCTTCGTCAAAGGCGGAGCGTGTCGTCGCCGCGGACAGGCCCGCCGACCCTTCGCGCCGCAAATTCCTCACGATTGCCGGCGTTTTGGCCTACACGGCTACCGTGAAGGCGCAGGAGAAGAAGGTGGACGGCGGACTGGCGCTGATCGAGGATAAGAAAGTCCCGGACCGCGCCGTGCCGATCACGCCGCCGGGATCGCTGGCGGCCCGCAACTTGACGGCGCACTGTACCGGGTGTCAGCTGTGTGTGGTGGCGTGCCCCAATCAGGTGCTGCGCCCCTCCGGCAAGCTGATGACCCTGATGCAGCCCGAAATGTCGTACGAGCGCGGCTACTGCCGGCCCGAATGTACGAAGTGTTCCGAAGTGTGTCCCACGGGGGCTATCCGTCCGATCACGGCGGCCGAGAAGTCGGCGACGCAGATCGGCCATGCCGTGTGGATCGCCGACAACTGCGTCGTCAATACCGACGGCGTGGACTGCGGCAACTGCGCACGCCACTGTCCCACGGGAGCCATTCACATGGTGCATAAGGATCCGGATAACCCTGATTCGCCGCTTATCCCCGCCGTGAACGAGGAGCGCTGCATCGGCTGCGGAGCATGCGAGAATCTTTGTCCGAGCCGCCCGTTCAGCGCGATTTACGTCGAAGGGCATCTGCGTCACAGAACCGTTTAACAGTCAGGAGTATGAAAGAGAAGAAAAAGATAGACCGCCGGGAATTCCTGAAGGTGCTCGGCGTAGGAGCCGCCGCCACGACCGCCGCGTTGTACGGCTGCAAACCCAAAGGCGGTGCGGCGGGCGACACCGCCGCCGTGGGAGAAGTCCCGACCGACAAGATGACTTATCGCACAACACCTTCCACGGGCGACCGCGTGTCGCTGCTGGGCTACGGCTGCATGCGCTGGCCGACGCGTGCGAAGAGCGACGGTTCGGGCGATGAGATCGACCAGCAGGCCGTCAACGAACTGGTCGACTACGCCATTGCGCACGGCGTCAACTACTTCGACACCTCGCCGGCCTATGTGCGCGGCTGGTCGGAGACCGCGACGGGAATCGCCCTCAAACGGCATCCGCGCGAAAAATTCTTCGTTGCCACGAAACTTTCCAATTTCGACCCTTCGACCCATAGCCGCGCGGCCTCGATGGAGATGTACCGCAACTCTTTCCGGGCCTTGCAGGTGGATTATATCGACTATTACCTGCTGCACGGAATCGGCATGGGCGGCATGGAGTCGCTCCGCAGCCGTTACCTCGACAACGGGATGCTCGATTTCCTGCTCGCCGAGCGCGAAGCGGGACGCATCCGCAATCTGGGATTCTCCTATCACGGCGACGTCGAGGTGTACGACTACCTGCTTTCGCGTCATGAGGAGATAAAGTGGGATTTCGTGCAGATTCAGCTCAACTATATGGACTGGAAACATGCCAAGGAGCTTAATACGCGCAATACCGACGCCGAGTATCTCTACGGCGAACTGGAGAAGCGCGGCATTCCGGCCGTCATCATGGAGCCGCTGCTGGGCGGCCGCCTTTCGAACGTTCCCGACCATATCGTCGCCCACCTCAAACAGCGGCGGCCCTCGTCGAGCGTGGCTTCGTGGGCGTTCCGTTTCGCGGGGTCGTTCCCCGGCGTGCTGACCGTGCTGAGCGGCATGAGCTACATGGAACACCTGCAGGACAACCTGCGCACCTATTCGCCGCTCGACGAACTGACCGACGCCGACCGGGAATTTCTGGAGGAGACGGCGCAGCTGATGCTGCGCTACCCCACGATTCCCTGCAACGACTGCAAATACTGCATGCCGTGTCCTTACGGACTCGATATTCCGGCCATTCTGCTGCATTACAACAAATGCGTCAACGAAGGCAACGTGGCCGCTTCGTCGCAGGACGAAAATTACCGGAAGGCCCGGCGGGCGTTTCTGGTGGGCTACGACCGCAGCGTGCCACGTCTCCGACAGGCGAGCCGCTGCATCGGCTGCAACCAATGCGTGCCGCACTGTCCCCAGAACATCAAGATTCCGCACGAACTGCACCGCATCGACCGCTATGTCGAGCATTTGAAACAGGAAAATCTGTAATGCGAAGCCGCCGCAGACCGATTCTGCGGCGGCTTCGTATTTGGCGGCATCGGCGCATTGGAATCCGCTGCGCATTGGTGCCTGCTTTGCGTCCGTTTCTCGTTCTGTTCGTATCTATCTGCGTCTCTCCGCTCCTGCCTGCAGCGAGCTGCATCCGTTTGTTCCTGCCTGCTCCTGCCTGCATCGGGTCGCAGCCGTCTGCTCCCACTCACTCAGCCCGTCCCGATACCTTCCCGGAGCCAGTCTGCCGTATCTACACCGGCAGCAGGATCGAGAACCGGCTGCCCTTGCCGATCTCGCTTTCGACCGAAATTGTGCCGCCGTGCGCTTCGACGAACTCCTTCGAAATGGCCAGTCCCAGCCCGCTGCCCTGCACTTTCGTGCCCGGTACCCGGAAATAACGTTCGAAAATGCTCTTATGGTAGCGCGGGTCGATGCCCCGGCCGAAGTCCTGCACGTAGATTTCGACCGCTTTGTCGTGCTGTACGGCCCCGATGACGATGCGCGACTTTTCGGGCGAATGGTGGATGGCGTTCGACAGCAGATTCGTGATAACCCATGCGATCTTCTCGTTGTCGACGAACAGTTTCGAGATCTTTTCGGGATAGTCTATCTCCACGAAACAGCAGAACCGGTCGGCTAATACCTGCGTTGCCTTTACTGCATAGTCTATCAACTCGATAGGTTTTGTTATCTTAGGCATCAGTTTAAGTTTCCCGGTCTCGATCTGCGTCATGTTCAGCAGTTCGCCCGTGATCGAAAGCAGGCGGTCGCTGCTCTCCCTGATACTGCCCACCAGCTGTTTCTGCTCGTCGTTGAGCTTTCCCAGCCGGTCGTCGCCCAGCAGCTGCAGGCTCATCAGGATCGACGAAATCGGGGTCTTCATCTCGTGCGAAACGGTCGATATGAAGTTGGTTTTAGCGGAGTCCAGCTCCTTGAATTTGGTGATGTTGTTGAGGATGATCAGGTTACCCACGAACTGCTGTTCGCGTCCACCCACGGGCGTGATGTAGAGCGGTGTGTTGTCCATCTGGAAATAGCTCTCCTTGTTGTCGGCGTATATCTTCAGCGGCTCCTTCTCGGCGTCTTTCCTTTCGTCGCAGAGTTCGCGCAGTAGACGGCGCAGCAGGTCGTTGGACAGGGCTACCTCGGTCGCGTTCCGCCCGATGACGTCTTCCGGAAGATTCAGCACCGAAAGCGCTTCGCGGTTCATGAAAAGGATGGTCTTTTCGGGATCGAGTCCGATGATCGGCTCGTGGAGCGTGTTTACGATCGCTTCGATGCGTTTTTTCGCCGTCATCAGGTCGTCGAGCGAACTGCGGCGGTACTCGTCGAGTTTGGCGGCCATGTCGTTGAACGACTCGGCGACGGATTCGAATTCGCGGTTGCCCGTAAAGTCGAGCCGCTGCCGGTAGTTGTGGTTGGCGATCTCCTTGATACCCCGCTTCAGGGTGTCGATCGGCCGGAGCACCGTCTGCGGAAACCAGATCAGGATGGCCCCTGCGCTCAGGACGCACAGTGCGGCCACGACGATCAGCCACCACATCACGTAGTCGGCGCGCTGCTCCACCCCGGAGCTTTTGCTCCGGATGGCGGCCATGTTCAGCTCCATGATCCGGAAGAGATCCTCGCGCACGGTCTGTATTTCGGCTTCGGTGACGGGGTCGCTCAGCGACGCGATATGCCGTTCGAGCGCCGTGGTCATCTCCTTTTCGCTGATCTCGGTGATGTTCTGCTGCTGCAGGGCGAGACTCTGCCGCAGGACGTGCCGCGACACCGAATCGTGTCCGATGTCGTTCAGCGACCGCAGCATGTCCCCGGCGTACTGCAGCGAATTGTAGTTGTCGGCCAATATGGTCCCCGTGGCGTGCGAAAGCTGCCGGACGTAACTGACCGACTGGATTCCGAGCAGCAGGATCATGGCGAACAGCGCGCCGATTCCCAAGGTGAGCCTTCTTTGTATTTTCATGGTTTACGACATAATGTAAAGATCGATGTTCATGCGCGACAGCCTGCCGATCAGGCGGCGCAGCGCGACGATGCTTTTCAGCAGCGAAAATAGCGAAAATTCGGGCCGTCCGGTGCAGACGATACTGATTTTTTGCTCCCGGCACAGCTCCACGATGGTTTCGACCGGCCGGTTGGAGTGTATCTGGCGTATTTCGCCGCCCAGTTCGGTGGCGAGGTTCAGGTTGTTGATCAGGTAACGCTGGTTGGCCAGCGGAATGCGGTCGGCGGCTTCCCGGTCGCTTTGCACGTAAAGCACGACGAACGACGTGTTGAGGTGGGTCGCCATGCGGGCCGTCTTGCGGATCACGCGGCGCGAACGTTTCTCCGAGGAGTCGATGACGGCCAGCAGTTTGTCGTGACGGAACTTGTCGCCCGCGGCGATCTCGTTCTCGACCTTTTTCTCCACGCGCAGGGCCACCTCCTTGAGTGCCAGTTCGCGCAGCTGCAGGATATTGTCCTGCGTGAAGAAGTTGTTGAGCGCCGCTGCGACCTTGTCGGGGCGGTAGATTTTCCCCGCTTTCAGCCGCTCTATCAGCTCGTCGGCCGTGAGGTCGATGTTCACCACCTCGTCGGCCGTGGCCAGCACGCTGTCCGGCACGCGCTCGCGGACCTCGATCCCGGTGATCTCCTGCACGGATTCGTTCAGGCCTTCGATATGCTGGATGTTGACCGCCGTGATGACGCTGATTCCGGCGTCGAGCAGCTGCATCACGTCCTGCCACCGTTTGGGATTTGCGCTGCCCTCGATGTTGGTGTGCGCCAGTTCGTCCACGACCACGATTTCGGGATGGAGGTTCAGGATGGCCTGCGTGTCCATCTCTTCCAGCTCCTTGCCCTTGTAGAAGAGCCTGCGGCGCGGCACGAACGGAAGCCCTTCGGCGAGGGCTTCCGTTTCGGCGCGGCCGTGCGTTTCGATGTAACCGATGCAGACGTCCACGCCTGCGTCGAGCAGCTGATGCGCCTCCTGCAGCATGCGGTAGGTCTTGCCTACCCCGGCGCTCATGCCGATGTATACCTTGAACTTTCCCCGGTGCGAGCGGCGGATCAGCTCCAGAAACCGTTGAACGCTGCCTTCCTTGTCCATACTACATCCTCAATGATATGCCGCCCGTGAAATTGACGTCCTCCGCCGCCGGGTTCCAGCTCAGGGAGGTGAAGATTCCCAACTGCATGGACTTCAATATCTCCCAGCTCTTCGCTGCGCTGACGAAAACGTTCTGTACGTAGAAGTCGCGGTCTATGCCGTACGTGCCGACGGCATTCCACGGAACGACGCCGACGCCGGCTTTCATGCCGACGGTTTTCACGGTGAAGGGATACGACGCCTCGATGTAGGTCGCATAGGCCCGTTTCCCTTCGGCATTTACGTCGGCGGCTCCGAACAGCACGGTGTTCCAAGCCAGCGTGACCGGCGCTTCGGGCGATATGCACCACACGACGCCCGCCTCGACGCGGTGCGGAGAGTCCGCCCCGAAGCGGAAATAGTTGCGGCTGATCGTGCTCCGGTCGCCCGCGCCGCCTTCCCAGTAGAGGTCCGCCAGCGAGAAGGTCACGGGACCGAGCGCATAGGCCAGCGTCAGGTCCATCTCCTTGTAGGAGGTGGCCGCGAAATCGACCGAACCCCATGCCGTCGCCGAGAAATTTCCGGCCGACAGGGTCATTACGGGTTGTATGCAGGCTCCGGATTCCCAGACGCCGCGCCAGACATAGCCGCTGACGATGTCTGCGCCGCCCGAAATTTTCACGCCGCGCTGCGGCTCCTGTGCGCATACGTCCACGGCAAGCATTGCCGCCAGTGCGGTAATCAGAATTACGATCCAGCGTTTCATGTGTTTGTCCATTTCTTTGAGTTTTTTCATCGCCGTATATTATTTCTGCTCCGGCATTGCGCCTGCTGAGCGGTTGTCGTCGTTGTCGGCCGATTTTGCCGGGACCGCCGCCGTGACGTTCGGCTGCATTGTCTCCAGTGCGATGTTGAGCCGGAGCACGTTGACCTTCTCGGTGCCGAAGAGTCCCAGCCACGGCCTTTGGGTCAGCGAATCGACCAGATGCCGGACTGCGGCCGCGTCGAGTCCGCGGGCTTCGGCTACGCGGCGCACCTGCACCTGCGCGCCGCGCGGCGAGATGTCGGGATCGAGTCCCGAACCGCTTGCCGTCACCATTTCGGAGGGCACCTCCTCACGGGTGAGATAGGGATGCGCCGCAAGGAAATCCTGCACGCGCCGCTCCACTTCGGCCAGATATTCCGGGTTGGTCGCGGCCTTGTTGCTGCCGCCCGAACCGCCGCCGTTGTAATCCACGGCCGAAGGACGGCCCCAGAAGTAACGGGTGTCGGTGAACTGCTGGCCCACGTTCGCCGCGCCGACGGTCCGGCCGTCGAATGTGAGGGTTTCGGCTTGGCCGCCGCCGGGTCCTGCCACGGCCGAGACGCCGCGCAGTACGAGTACGTATCCCACGCCGAGCAACAGGCACATTGCCAGCGTTATCCTGATTGAAATCCAGAAGTTTTTCATAATTGTAGCGATACTTTAAAAGAACATACTTATAAACATGTCTATCAGTTTGATGCCGATGAACGGCACGACGATTCCTCCAAGTCCGTAGATGAAGAGGTTGCGGCGCAGCAGGGCCGATGCGCCGATCGGTTTGTAGGTCACGCCGCGCAGCGCCAGCGGAATCAGCAGCGGGATGATGACGGCGTTGAAGATCACGGCCGACAGGATGGCGCTTTCGGGCGAGTGCAGGTGCATGATGTTCAGGGCCTGCAGCGACGGAATCGAAGCGATGAACAGCGCCGGTACGATGGCGAAATACTTGGCTACGTCGTTGGCGATCGAGAAGGTCGTGAGCGTGCCGCGCGTCATCAGGAGCTGTTTGCCGATTTCGACGATTTCGATCAGCTTCGTCGGGTCGTTGTCCAGATCGACCATGTTGCCGGCCTCCTTGGCCGCCTGCGTGCCGCTGTTCATCGCCACGCCCACGTCGGCCTGCGCCAGCGCCGGGGCGTCGTTGGTGCCGTCGCCCATCATGGCCACCAGCTTGCCCGACCGCTGTTCGCGGCGTATGTATTCGAGCTTGTCTTCGGGTCTGGCTTCGGCGATGAAGTCGTCCACGCCGGCTTTTTCGGCGATGTACTTCGCCGTCAGCGGATTGTCGCCAGTTACCATCACGGTCTTCACGCCCATTTTGCGCAGACGTTCGAAGCGTTCGCGGATACCTGTCTTGATGATGTCCTGCAGTTCGATCACGCCCCGTATCTGCTCGTTCTCGCTGACGATGAGTGGCGTGCCGCCGTTCTCCGAGATGCGGCGCACCGTCTCTTCGATACCCGCCGGGCATTTGTTGCCGGCTTGGGCGGCGATGCGGAGGATCGCTTCCGATGCGCCCTTGCGGATGCGGCGTCCGTCGGGCATATCGACGCCCGAACATTTGGTCTCGGCGGTGAACTGCATCATCTGCACGCCGATCAGCTGCAGGGGATCGACCTTCATGCCCATTTCGGCGCCCAGCTCGACGACGGATTTGCCTTCGGGCGTCTGGTCTGAGACCGACGAAAGCACGCACAGGCGGGTGAACTCTTTGACACCGTATCCTTGTGCCGGGTGGAATGCCGTCGCTTTGCGGTTGCCGATGGTGATCGTGCCCGTCTTGTCCAGCAGCAGCGTGTCGATGTCGCCTGCGGTCTCGACGGCTTTGCCCGACTTGGTGATGACGTTGGCCCGCAGGGCGCGGTCCATGCCCGCGATGCCGATGGCCGACAGCAGTCCGCCGATGGTGGTCGGAATCAGGCAGACGAACAGCGAGATGAAGGCCGCTATGGTGATGTTCGCCCCGACGTAATCGGCAAAGGGCTTCAGCGTCGCGCAGACGATGACGAAGACGATGGTAAATCCGGCCAGCAGGATCGTCAGCGCGATTTCGTTCGGCGTTTTCTGACGCGATGAACCTTCGACCAGCGCGATCATCTTGTCGAGGAAACTCTCGCCCGGCCGCGCCGTAACCTTTACCAGTATGCGGTCCGAGAGGACTTTCGTGCCGCCCGTGACGGAGCTTTTGTCACCGCCCGCCTCGCGGATCACCGGGGCCGATTCGCCCGTGACGGCGCTTTCGTCGATCGAGGCGAGTCCCTCGACGATCTCGCCGTCGGCGGCGATCGTGTCGCCTGCGACGCACTCGAAGAGGTCGCCCTGCCGGAGGTCCGAGCTGCTGACGATGTGCGACTGGCCGTCCGGCTCGATGCGTTTTGCGGGCGTCTCCTCGCGGGTCTTGCGCAGGCTGTCGGCCTGCGCCCTGCCGCGGGCTTCGGCGATGGCTTCGGCGAAGTTGGCGAAGAGGAGCGTAGCCAGCAGGACGACGAAGACGATGAAGTTGTACAGCAGCGAACCCTGCGAAGCGTCGCCCGTGACGGCGATGTAGATCAGCAGCGCCAGCATGACGAAAGTGACGGCCTCGACGGTAAACATGATCGGGTTGCGGACCATTTTGCGCGGGTCGAGTTTGATGAACGATTCGCGGAGGCTCCGGCGCAGCAGCGCGCGGTCGAGCAAGGAATTATTTCTGTTTCGTTTCATGGTCATTGCGTTTTTAGAAGGTCAGGTAATCGGCGATCGGTCCGAGCGCCAGCGACGGGAAAAACGAGAGTGCGGCGACGATGATGATGACGGCGAAGGTCATCAGCGAGAAGGTTCCCGTGTCGGTCTTGAGCGTACCGGCGCTTTCGGGAATGAACTTCTTCGAAGCCAGCAGTCCGGCGACGGCCACCTGTCCCACGATCGGGAAATAACGGCCCATGATCAGTGCGATGCCGGTCGAAATGTTCCAGAACGGCGTATTGTCGGCCAGTCCTTCGAAGCCCGAACCGTTGTTGGCCGCCGAGGAGGTGTATTCGTAGAGCATTTCGCTCAGGCCGTGGAACGACGGGTTGTTCAGCCATCCGATTTCGGGATTTGCAGCGGCTATGGCCGCGGAGATTCCGGTGCCGACCAGAATCAGGAAGGGGTGCATCAGCACGACCAGCGTTGCGATTTTCATTTCGCGCGCCTCGACCTTGTGCCCGAGGAATTCGGGCGTGCGGCCGACCATCAGTCCGCTGATGAAGACGGCGATGACGAGGAATGCGAAGTAGTTCATCCACCCCACTCCGACGCCGCCGAACCAACAGTTGATCTGCATGTTGAGCATCTGCATCATGCCGCTCAGCGGGGTCTGCGAGTCGTGCATCGAGTTTACCGAGCCGTTCGACGTGACGGTCGTCGTCATGCCCCACATGGCCGATGCCGCCGAGCCGATGCGGATCTCCTTGCCCTCCATCGAGCCGAGCTCCTGCGAAATGCCCATCTGCTCGATCTGCCGACTGCCGCCCGTCTCCTGCCATACCGAGAAGATCACGCCGGCGGTGTAGGCGAAGAGCATCACGCCGAAGATCCATGCCGCGAGCCTGCGGCGTCGGATGTAGAAACCGAAGGCCCACACCATCGCCATCGGGAGAATCAGGATCGACCAGCACTCCAGTATGTTGGTGAATGCGTTGGGGTTTTCGAGCGGGTGCGCCGAATTGGTGCCGAAGTAACCGCCGCCGTTGGTGCCCAGTTGTTTGATGGGGACGATGGCCGCCGCAGGACCCTGCGAGATGACCTGTTCGCCGCCTTCGAGCGTCGTGAGCGTCTGCCTGCCGTCGAACGACATCGGCGTCCCGTTGATGATCAGCAGGATGCCGACCGCGAGCGACAGCGGCATCAGGATGCGGGTTACGCTCTTGGTGAGGAAGACCCAGAAGTTGCCGATCGTTTTCATGGTTTTGGCGGCCAGCGCCTTCATGACGCCCGCCATGGCGGCCATGCCGCAGGCGGCGGTGACGAACTGGAACAGCATGATGACGAACAGCTGGGTGAAATAGCTCAGTCCCGATTCGCCGCTGTAATGCTGCAGGTTGCAGTTCACCATGAACGAGATGCAGGTGTTGAACGCCAGATCGGGCGACTGTCCGGGGTTGCCGTCGGGATTGAGCGGCAGCCAGCCCTGACATACCAGCAGGAGCATGCCCCAGAAGAACCAGAAGAGGTTGACGGTCAGCAGGGCCTTGAGAAATTGTTTCCAGTTCATCTCCTGCGTGGGGTCGATGCCGCAGATGCGGTAGACGAACCGTTCGACGGGAGCCATGAAGTCGAGCCATGTGCGCTCCCCTTTGTATACTTTGGCAATGTAGCGTCCCAGCGGATAGCAGAGTATCACGAGGGCGGCCCATTGCAGTATGACGCCTAAAATTTCGCTATTCATTTATTATGGGTTTTCAGAGTCCGACAATCAGAATTTTTCGGGTTTTACGAGCACGTACATCAGATAGACGAATCCGGCGACGCTCAGAATAAGCAGTCCTGTAAACATTTTCCATCAAATTTTTTCAAACCAATCGACACATTTGTAGTAGAACCAGTAGCAGAGCGCCCCCAAGGCGCAGAGCGCGAGGAATAGTACGATTCCGTTCATCTCATTTTCTTTTTTGAGTTAGACAACAATTTCGCAAAACCGCAAATCATCCGGCATAGCAGAGCCATTGCGCCGCAGAATATCAGTATCAGGATCACGATTGCCATATCGGTTTATTTGGGTTTTGCCGGATAGCATACGAAGGGATGCCAAAACCTCGGTTTCGGACCTATTGTGTTGATAGCGAATGGAATGTCGGTCGGGAACGTGTGCCGAAAACAACGGCCGCCCTATCAAAATGATAAGGCGGCCGTTTCAGAATGATAGGCTTGTGCGGGAGCGTCAGGACTTCAGGCCGTAACTTTCGAGTTTGCGGTAGAGCGTGGCGATGCCGATGCCCAGCAGGCGGGCCGCTTCGGCCTTGTTGCCTGCGGCGTATTCGAGTACCTTGAGGATATGGTGCCGTTCGAGGGCGTCGAGGGCCATCGAATCGGGGGCTTCGTTCCGTCCGGCTCTGGTTTGGAATTCGGGCGGAAGCGTATCGGCCGTCAGCGTGCCGCCCTCGGCCATGATCATGCTCCGTTCCACGATGTTGCGCAGTTCGCGGACGTTGCCGCGCCACGTGTGGCGTTCCAGCGCGGCGATATAGGTGTCGTCGATTTTCTCGATCCGCTTCCCCATCTTGGCCGCGAACTGTTCCGCGAAATGGCGGGCGTACTCCGCGATGTCCTTTTTGCGTCCGTTGAGCGACGGCAGCTGAATGCGGAACACCGAAAGCCGGAAAAAGAGGTCTTCGCGGAAATTGCCGGCGGCGATCTCCTTTTCGAGATCGCGGTTGGTGGCGGCGATGATCCGCAGATCGACCTTCGTCGGACGGGTTTCGCCGATTTTGATGAATTCGCCGCTTTCGAGTACGCGCAGCAGCTTGGCCTGCAGCTCGACGGGCATTTCGCCGATTTCGTCGAGAAACAGCGTTCCCCTGTCAGCCTCCTCAAAAAGCCCTTTCTTGTCTTTCGAGGCGCCCGTGAAACTCCCGGCGCGGTGCCCGAACAGTTCGCTTTCGAGCAGCTCCTTGGAGAAGGCCGAACAGTTGACCGCCACGAACGACTCCTTGGCGCGGGGACCGGCATGGTGTATCGCCTGCGCGAAGACCTCCTTGCCGGTTCCGGTTTCGCCGGTGAGCAGGACCGAGGTGTTCGTCGCGGCGACCTTGCGCGCCAGTGCGACGGCCTGCCGGAGAGCTTCCGACGAACCGATGATGCGGTCGAACGAATGTTCGTCGGAGAGTTTCTCCTCGAAGCGGGCCAGCCGGCGCTGCATCTGGGCTTTCTCCGCGGCCCGGCTCAGCAGCGGGAGTATCTTGTTGTTGTCGTCGCCTTTGGTGATGTAGTCGAACGCTCCGTTCTTGATGGCCTGCACGCCGTCGGGGATGTTGCCGTAGGCCGTCAGCAGAATCACCTCGGCCGACGGCGCCGTCTCCTTGATCTTCCCGACCATCTCCACGCCGTTGCCGTCGGGCAGCTTGACGTCGCACAAAACCACGTCGGGATCGTACTGCCGGAGCATTTTGAGACCTGCGGCGCAGTCGGGGGCTTGTGCGACCTCGTAACCTTCAAGCCCGATGATCCGGGCCAGAAGTCCGCGCAACTGTTGTTCGTCGTCGATAATCAGAATCTTCGCCATATGTTTTTTTCGGTGCGGTCACGGGATGAGAGGGACCGCATTCGGGGCAAATATACGCATTTATCGTTTTTTTCGAGACCGGACCGGATTTATTTTGTCGGACGGACGAATGCGGCGCGGATTGCCGGAGTGTGGCGTTCCGGGTGGATAATGTTGCAGGAAAGCGGCGTGAAATTGCGCAATTTCAGGCGGTTATTCGTATCTTTGGGGTGCAATTACGAAATCCCGCAATGAGGAAGCTTTATTTTCTGTTCATGCTCCTGCCGGCGTTGTCTTGGAGTGTCGCCCTGAGGGCGCAGCGGCTCGGCGTCGAGGTCACGCCTGCGTGTCCGACGGTATTTCAGGAGTTCGAGGTGGCATACACGGCGGACCGTGAGATCGAGTCGATCGCGCCGCCGCGCTGGGGTGCTCTGACGCTGGTCCGCGAACTGGGACAGTCGCACGGCTCGCAGCTGTCGATCGTGAACGGCGTCCGGACCGACTCCGAACTCTTCTCTTACCGCTACCGGGTCCGTTCGCGCGTGAGCGGCGAGGTCTTCGTGCCGGGAACGACGGCCGTCGTCGGCGGTCGCGAATGTTGTTTTGAGCGGAAAAGGATTACGGTGCTTCCCGATTCGGCGCATTGCGAGCCGCAGTGCCGGCTGGAACCGGATTCGGCGGCTATGGCGGCCATGGGCGGCTGTATCGTCCGGCTGGTCTGCGATCGCAAACCCGACAAGGCCGATCCGGTGCTGGTGCTGGACGATACGGAGACCTGCACCCCGTTTTCGACCGCTTATTCCAGCAGGAACGGGCGGGAAGAGTGTATTTACCGATACCGGATCGACGTGGACACCCCCGGAAAACATATCCTTACGCCGCGGCTGTCGTTCGGCGGAAAACCGTTCGAAGCGCCCTCTTACGTCGTCTGGCTGAAAGGCGAAGCCGGTCCCGAAGGTACTGAGTCTGCGACGCCCGGCCGGAGGCGGATCGTATATGCTTTTGCGGGCGTGCTTCTTTTTTTGTGGACGGCGATTTTCGTGCGCGATCATGCACCCGCCGCAGGCCGTAACGCCGTCGTTTCCCGCTTCTCGTGGCAGGTGTATTTCGTCGTGGCGGCCGCCCTGCTCTTTATCGGGTTTTGCGGCCTGTTCATCTGCGGTGCCGTCCGGGCGGAGGGAGCATCCCGGCTGCCGGTTTACGGCGTGACGCTCCTGATGCTGTTTTGTGTCTGCTGGCTGGTGTTCGGGGAGCTGAGACGCTCGGCCGTGAGATTGCGTATCGACGGCGGCGTCCTTGTCGTTACACCCTTTGCGGGGCTGGGTTTTACGCGCAGATACGATCTGAAAAGTTTCGATGCCGTCACTTCGACGATACTCGTCAGCCGGGGCGGCGCGTACGAATACCGCTATCTGATGAAGGCAGGCAGGCGCGTCGTCCGCGTCTCTTCGTTTTACCTCAAAAATTATAGGGAGATCTCCGAAGCGTTGTCGGAGCACTGCGTTTACAAGGGCCGCCGGCCGATGAATTTCTGGCTCGAAATGAAGGAGATTTTCCGCTGAGCGGACTTGCGCCGCGGTAGACCCTGCGCACCCGGCCGGGACGCGGATACGAAAAAGCCGGACCTTTTCAAAAAGGTCCGGCTTTTCCGTTCGCCGTCGAGGGTCAGGATTCGGCGTCGGTTTTCGAATATTCCGAGAATTCGCAGCCGAAACGCTCTACGAGCATGTTGTCCATCTCGTCGGCCCGCAGTGCGAGTCCGACGATGTTTTTGCGGATTTCGTCTTCCGATTCGTCCGTGATGTCGGCCAGATGGATGCGGTAGGCGATGTAAATTTGCCGGCCTTCGATTCCCAGCTTGTAGGGGCCGAAGTCCTCGCTGAGCATATAGTCCAGTACGTTCTCCACCTCCTTCTTCGGCAGCAGGTTGATCGGCGAGGTCGAGAAGAGGTAGTTGCCGTCGTATACGAAGATGCGGATTTCGGAACTGCCTTTATGGAAGAGCCATGAGTCGTATCCGTCGCGTGCAAGCACCGGATTGACGCCCATCTCCCGAATCGCGCCTTCGACGAATCCGCCCAGCGGCGAAAGCTCGCGCTCGTCGAAAACGCCTTCGGGCAGCTTGTCGCCGCACGAGGGGCAGAACTCCTCTTCCTCGCAGATCAGCTCCTCGCAGCTGCCGCACTGCACTTGGAATGCCGTGCGGTCCAGCTCGCCGAGCGATTCGAGCAGGCCGTGGAGCGTTTCGACGCGGATGCCGAAGCCCATGTTGTCGGCCTGCGTGAATTTGCTGACCGTCACGCCTACCACCTCTTCCGCGTCGTTCAGGATCGGACCGCCTGAGTTGCCGGGGTTCACCGCGGCATCGGTCTGGATGTAGTATTTGCCGTCCATCAGCTGTTTGGGCGACGATACCGAACCTTCGGTGATCGTGAAGGGCATGCCGTAGGGGTATCCCGCGACGTATACCTTGCGACCGATGGTAAGCGAGTCGTCCGCTGCGAGCGTCATTTCGGGCAGCGCCGAGAAGTCGCCTTCGGCGGCCAGCAGGGCGATGTCCAGCGCCGGATTGACCAGCACGACCTTCGCCAGATAGGGATTGCGGTCGTTGTCGTGTACGGCGACGGTGCGGTACCCTTCGACCACATGGTAATTCGTTACGAAAAGATCGTAGTTTTTCAGGTAGAAACAACTGCCGGAGCCGCCTGAGTGGGTTACTTTGAATACCGACCTGTAGATATTGTTATGTTCCATGGATATACGGATTTTGAGCTGTTATTTTTGTTGTCCGAGTGCCTGTTCCATCATTTTCTGCTGGAATTCCTGCGCCAGACGCATGTATTCGGCCATGTCGCCCTTCATCAGCGCCTGCTGCATCGCAGCCTGCATCTGAACGATCTCGCCCTGCATGGCGGCGGCCATCTGCTGTACCTGTTCCACGGCTGCGGCCGCGGCGGCTCCCAGCTCTCCGGTCTCCTCGTCGTCGTCGTCGTCCGTCGTCAGATCGTCGTCCATCACCTTTTCGAGCGCTTCGAACAGAATCTCCGACGCCTCCTCCATCGACTTTCCGGCCGATTTGCGCAGCGCATTGGCGATCACGGCGTTCAGGTCGTCCTGCACGTCGTTGTAGAAGTACATCTCATAGAACTTGTAGAGTATGCGCACCGCGCTCCGTTCATAGTTCTCCGCTTCGATGGCATCCGCGGCCTCCTTGTAAACCTCCTTGAAATTCTCCTGCACGTTGTTCAGCGACGAGCGGCGTTTGGCCGAAACCAGCGTATCGACGAAATAGAGGTCGCGCGCCAGCTCTTCGCGGGGCATCGCCAGCAGGCGTTCGAGGAACGCCTTGCCTTTGGTCACCAGCTCGGCTACGGGCAGCTCCTTGTCCATGTCGTCGACGGCCTTGTCGAGGTCGTTCATCAGCTGGCCCTGCGGCTGGGCGAAATAGGAAATCTTGTAGAGCGCGATGTCGATCACGTTCCATGAGTAGCCGTATTTGCGTTCCGCCTCATACTCCTTCACGGCTTCGAGCGTCTCGCGGCAGGTCTGCCGCACCGCCTCGTGGACCCGCGTCACCTCTTCCTCGGAATAAGGCGTCACCTGCGGTTCGTAACTGCGCTTGGCGCCGAATTTGGCGCAGAATTCATCGTCGTAGCGGTCGCCGATATGGCAGATGTTGCGCAGGATGAAATAAAGCTTGTGCGGATGGCTCTGCGAGAGCGGGCACACGTATTCCATCTTCAGCTTGTCGCCCTCCTTGCGGAAGCGCGGCAGCATCAGCCGGTTGATGTTCAGGTCGGCGACCTGACGCAGCATGGCGACGTGGCCCTTTTCGGGCAGCTCCAGAAAGTCCGCGCTTATGTGCAGCTTCCCCTCCCCGATGCGGATGTTTACCAGAATCGAACCGTGGGGAATATGGAATTCCGTACCTTCGGCGTTGCCGTATTTCGTGCGGAATTCCGGGTTCAGGTGATCGAGCAGCAATCGGAACGCTTCGAGGTGTTTGCCCTCGTTATAGTTGTCGATAGCCTGCTCATAGGCCTCCGTATTGACTTTGCTCTGCGTGGAGTTCAGTACCGGAGCGACGAATGAGTGTGTAGTTTTCATAGTTTTGGTATTATCGGAATGTCCCGGCGGGGCATCGGGATATAAAATTAGAAAAAAAACGGGAAACTTCCCGTTTTTTCGGATCGAAATCTCAATTTTCTTCGATCGTGAGCGTGCCGTCCGGCCCCACGGTCACTTTGGCTTCGTAATATATGTACGAGGTTTTGCCCGCGCTGCTCTCCGTTTCCTTGCCGTCCTCGGTGAAGCGGACGATGAACGAGGTGTGCTGTTGGCCCGGTTTGCGGTTGCGGTTGAATGCGGAATTGCCGGCCGGAACCTCCTCCTCGATTTCGTAGCGGCCTACCGATTTGTAGGAGTGTCCTTCGGGAAGCATCGTTTTGGCTTGGGCGATCTGGGCGGCGATCCGGGCGGGATCGAGTTCCGACAGGTCGATGCCGACGGTCGTTTCGTATTCGGGAGCTTCGAACGTGCTCTGTACGTCGCGCAGGTCGGTAGGCTCCAGACCGTTCATGTAGTAGCTCTGGCTGAATGCCTGATCGTCCTTGTTCACCAGTTTCACCGTCACGAGGAACAGGTTGTCGGAGAGCGTTTCTCCCTCCATGATCGAAAGCGAGTAGATTTTGAATTTGTCGGTGTCCACGCTCTTTTTCGTCAGTTCGATGGCCTTGGCGTAGCTGGCTTCGGCGTCGGTCGGATAACCGGTCAGGGTGGAGCAGGACTGGATCGTTGCGGCAGCGGCGACGGCTGCGGCGAGGAGTCTGATAATTGGGCGCATTGTCATATTCGTTTGAGTTTTGTTTTATACGGTAAGTTTCAGCGGCGCAGGTTTCCGTACGTCGTGTTTGCAGACCGGCCGGAATTTCCGGCCGGCAATGCTATTTGTCGAAAATGGACTTGAACGCGTCGAACGCCTCCGCGTTTTCGAAAAACGCGCCGCGGATGACGTGATGGTCGGCGGGCAGCGAAATTTTGAATTCGTTTTCCTCCTCGTCGAATTTGGTGTATTCCACCTCCGAAAGCAGGAACGACTCGTTGACGACCTCTTTTTTCCGGACGACGGGAATCGTCACCTTGCCGCCCTCCACGGTGATCTCGCCGCCTTGGGCGATGAGTTTGCGGGCCTGCATGATTTCGCGGACCGTGAATGCCAGCAGCGCGAGACCGCCGATCACGAAGATGATCGTGACGGCCGTCGGGCCGAGGATGCGCATGCGGCCGATGCGGATGCCGAAGGGATAGACCAAAGGTACGACGACCATGCCTGCTCCGATGGCCAGCGAGGAGACCGAGCCGCTGAACGGGTTGCTGGGGGTGTAGTTGAATTTCTGCATTTTTTTCTATGAATTTGGGATTAGTAAATCTTGCCGTATGTCTCTCCGGGTCTGCTGCGGGAGCCGGATTGCAGGGCTTGTTTCGTGTGCAAAGTTAAACGCCCCGCGGCTATTTCCGGAGGTTTGCAGGGGGATATCGCAATGTACGGGGCGTTTTTCAACAGACTGACCGCCTGCTGTTTCCATTCGTCGGGGGCGGCAGCCGGGGGTATATTTTACAGCCGCGAGAGGATCTCCTCCAGCGTCGAACCCTTCGCGGAAGCCAGCTTCTCGGTGCGGATGCGCTTCAGCCGTTTTTTCACCGAATCCTTTTCCAGACAGACGACGCTCGCGATTTCGGCCTGCGACAGGTGCATGCGCACCATACAGCAATAGCGGATGTCCTCCTCGTTCAGCGCCGGGAATTGCCCGCGGAGACGGACCGTGAAATTGTCGAATACGGCGTCGGCATGGGTGAAGATCGTCTTCCAGTCTTCGTCCGACATGCGGCATTTCCTGCTCTCCCCGCCCTGCCGGACCTGCGCGATGAAACGGCTGTTGAGCTGGCGGAAAAAGGTCGTGCGCAGGTGTTCCTCCTTGCGCCGCATGGCGTCGAGTTCGTTTTCCTGCCGCAGGATGCGCTTTTGCTGGGCGAATTCCCGCAATTTGGCGCGGTGCCACATGCGCAGTCCCAACCATGCGCCGAGCAGCATGAGCGCCGCGCAAATCAGAATCGTCTCGTAGACGATGCGTTCGCGGTGCTGTTTCTGGCTTTGAAGGGCGGCGTTCTGGGTTTTGAGCTGTTCGTAACGCCAGAGTTTGCGGATATTGAGCACTTCGGCGCTGTGCACCTTCTCGTCGATCGAGTCCTTGAGCTGGATGTACTGCTTCAGGGCTTCGAGACTTCTTGCCGCGTCGCCTTTCCCCTCCCATGCGTTCGAGGTGTTGAGCGCCCATAACGCCCGCGAGGTGAGGTGCGTCGTGTCGGCGCACATGCGGCGGGAACTGTCTGTCAGCTCCAGCGCCGTGTCGTAGCGGCCCGTGCGGTTGCAGATGTCGGCCTTGGTGCTCAGCCATGAATACCGGGTCCATGCCGGGGCGTGCCCGAACCCCTTTTCCCAATACTCTTCGGCCTTGCGGTACTCTTTCCGTTTCAGGGCGCTTTCGATCAGCATGGCCCACTTCGGGGAGGTGTTTTCGGTTATGCCCTTCTCTTCGGCGAGCCTGAGCGCCTTGATCGCATAGTATTCCATGCTGTCATAATTGTCCAGCCCCATATAGGCGTGCGCCATGTCGCCGAGCGATATGCACATCCAGTCGTAACGCTCCATGCTGTCGGCGTAGGCGTACGCCTGCTGCGCGTGACGTATCTTCTCCTCGAAGAGATGCTGCTGGCCGCAGAATACGCCGAGCCATGTCTCCACGACGTAATGCCGCCTCCACTCCCCTTTCGGGGGCAGCATGTCGCGGCTTTTGAGCAGCAGCGTCATCGCCACCTCCGGCTGCCTGCGCTGATTGGCGATCTTGGCCGCATAATAATAGGCCTTGTGCGCTGCGGCGAAATCGTCGGTGTGGGTGCGGTAATAGTCGAGGGCTACGTCCGAAAGCGTGTCGTCGATCATGTTCTCCCCCGCGAGCCACCGGGCTTGGGTCAGCACCAGCGCATAATGCGCATAGTTGCGCCGGGAGAGTCTTTTCTCCGGAGCCGGAACGCCCTCCAGCAGCCGTGCGGCGCTGTCAGGGTGCTCCATGACGATCGCTTCGGCGTCGAGCAGAACGCCGGGAACGGGCTGGCAGCCTGCGGCTGAGACGCACAGGAACAGGAGGATGGCGAGGCGGATGCGGTGCATGGTCTGTTTCGTGTTATGTGGCTCAGGGTGTCTGCCGTACCGGCTTTTGCGTGCGCAGGAGATGCTTCGTCAGGAACCTGCGCACCGGTTCGTCGTACAGTTTCAGGCACAGGTATGCCAGCAGCACGGACCCGATGACCAGCGCCGCTGCGCCGGGCAGCGATTGCGCGAAGGTCAGATTCCCGTTTTTCACCCACGCATAGTACAGATAGATGAACGGATAGTGCACCATGTAGAGCGGATACGATATGTCTCCCATGAATTTGCATATCCTTGCGGTCGTCCTGTCCGTCGTCTTGCCCGACGCTCCGAGGTAGACGAGCAGCGGAAAGGCCAGCGCAAAGCACAATGTGTCGTACAGCCCGTTCATCCAGTAGTTTTCCTCTCCGCCGATTCGCGGCACGGCCAGCAGGACGACGACGCCCAGACTGCATATCCAGAACGCCCCCTTTACCTTCACGGGCCTGAATACGCGCGTAGAGATTGAACGACGTGTCGTTCACATACTCCGCCCGGTCGGCCCATAGATCGACGCCGCAATCGTCGGCCGACGCTTCGGTCTCGACGCCGCAGTCGGGCATGTCGCACATGATCGCCCGGATGATGATGTTCTTGTCGCTTAGCTCCGCCGACCGCAGTTTGCTCAGCGCCGCGGTGCAGATGCCCACCTGCGTTATGTAATAATGGTTGATGGCCCGCAGGGTCTTCTCGAATTCGGGGTCCTCTTCGTTCATCGCGTGGTTTTGGGTTTGAAAAAGGGGCGGTTCCGACTGAACACAGTGACGCAACTTCACTCAATGGAAGAATTCAATGCGGAGACCGCCCCGGCTGCCAGATTTCAGGGACCGCTTCCGGCGCAATGCCTGCCGGCTGCATCCGGAATGCGGGATTGTACGTGTCGCTCAGAGAGCCTTATGACGCCCGCCGCGCCGGATCGTGCGGCGTGAGGGCGTTCCCCCGCTCCCCGGCCCAAAAACGGACGTCCTGCCGCGCGAAATCGAACGGCAGGAACGTCCGGCCCGTATTGTGCCAGAGCAGTAAAATATAATGGGGATTTTGGGCTTTCGGGTAATTCCGGAATCGGATGCGACGGGACATTTTCTTCGGTTTTCGTTGGTGTGAATCCGCGTCCCGCAAGGGCATAAAAAAAGCAAGGGACGCGATAACAAATCCTCTCAGAAGGCTTTAGGCGGCCTAAAGTCAGGAAATGTGTACCGCGCCCTTGCAAGTCCTGCCCGAAGGCAGGACATAACAAGGACTGGCAACATCTATACCTGACTTGTGAAAATGCCTAAATTTTCTGAGCGGTATAAAGAGTTGCTGCTCTCTATATGTTATTGTTATGTCCGTCGGCTATGCCGAGCTATATTGATACAAAGTTATCATAATTTCTGCATACATGAAAGTTTGGTCTACAAATATAAACAAAAAAAACGGATTTCCCTTTTATGGGGTAATGAAAAAGATTGAAATGGTGATTTTTTTGTAAAAAATTCAGCGAACTGAAACCGACAAATCCCATATTAGTAAATTTGGTCGCTCAACGAATGCGTGAAATTCGGGAACAGCATGACCATACACAAGAGTATTTATCCAATAATACTCACTTAAAGATATGGGATTATGAAAGTGAACAAAAATTCCCCTCATTAGGATCGATTTCTAAATTCTGCGAATTTTACGATATTTCTTTGGAAGATTTTTTTGCGGGAATGACCTATCCAAAAGGACAAAAGAAATAATGTGATTGCAAAAATAATAACCGGGCATCGGAGCAGTTTATAACTCTGATGCCCGGCTTGTTTTATCCGCCGTTTTGCTTGTTATGGCAAACATTCTGCCCGTCTTCCGTATTTTTCGAAAAAAAAGAAAATGGTTGATAATCGACTGATTATCAACCATTTACGAGAGCGGAAAACGGGACTCGGACCCGCGACCTCAACCTTGGCAAGGTTGCGCTCTACCAACTGAGCTATTTCCGCATGGCGTGTTTCGCAATTGCGAGTGCAAAGGTAAACAAAAAATCCGAAACTCCAAATTTTTTCTGCGGGTTCTGCGGATTTTTTTTATTGCGAAACCGGCCTGAATGCCCTTATCTGAACACCCGGATGCGTTCGTCCAGCGGTTTGAACGTCTTTTCGCCCGGCTCGCCCGCCGGAGTGCCGAACGGCATCTGCGCTATCAGCCTCCACTCTTCGGGCAGACTCCAGCGTTTGCGCACCTCGTTGTCGATCAGTGGGTTGTAATGTTGCAGCGACGCGCCGAACCCGGCGTCTTCGAGCATCGTCCATATCGCCAGCTGGTGCATGGCCGAGGTCTGTTCGGACCAGACGGGGAAATTGCCGGCGTAACCCGGAAATTTCTGCTGCAGGTCGCGGACGACGTTCGTATCTTCGAAGAAGAGCACCGTGCCGTATCCCGCCGCGAAACTGCGCTCGATTTTCTCCTCGGTGCGTGCGAACGCATCTTCGGGAACGATCGCCCGCAGCGTGCGCTTCACGATTTTCCACAACTCCTCGTGGTGTTCGTGCAGCAGCAGCACGGCGCGCGTGGACTGCGAATTGAAGGCCGACGGTACGTGCTTGATTGCGAAGCGTACGATTTCCTCTATTTGTGCGTCTTCGACGGGCGATTCGGGGGCCAGCGCGTAATAACTGCGGCGGTGGCGGAGTGCCTCTTTGAATGTTCTTTCCATAGTCGTGAGTTTTACTTTCCGTATAATACAAATATAGCACAACTTTGGATATTTTATGCGGTTTTCACGATCTTTACGGAAAATAGGATGCGCCTCAGGCAAAAAAATGCAAACGAGTTTTTCTTTGCCGTTCGGCTTTCACTATCTTTGTCCCCATGAAAAGCGCAATCGAACTCTTTTCGGCCTTGGGCCGCAGGCTGGCCGACTTCGGCGGCGACGTCCCTACGCAGGAGGTCGCGGAGCGTGCCTGCCGGGCCAACGGCTGGTTCACGCCTGCGGATGTCCGCCGCGCCGTGGCCGCAATCGCCGACGGCATGCTTCGCCGCGACCGGCTCGAAACATGGCTCGCCCCCTACCCCGTTCCGGTCGCCGTGCCGCGCCGCGTGCTGGTCGTCATGGCCGGGAATATTCCGCTGGTCGGCTTCTTCGACTTGTTGTGCGTCTTGGCCGCCGGCCATCGCTGTCTGGTGAAGCCTTCGGCCAAGGACCGGGTGCTGACGGAATACGTCGTCGGGATGCTGCGGGAGCTTGATCCCGAAGTTCCGGTCGGGTTTTGCGACGGCTCGTCGCCGGTCGATGCGGTGATCGCCACGGGCAGCGACAACGCCAACCGCTATTTCCGGACGCAGTACGCCGGAATCCCCGCCCTGCTGCGCGGCAGCCGCCAGTCGGTCGCCGTGCTGTCGGGCCGCGAGACCGAAGCGCAGTTGGAGGGCCTTGCCGACGATATCTGGGCCTATTCGGGGCTTGGGTGCCGCAGCGTGTCGCTGCTTTTCGTTCCGGAGGGGTACGACCTGCGGCTGCGGATGCCTGCGGTGAACGAAAAATACCGGAACAATTACCGCCAGCAAAAAGCCCTGCTGACGATGACGGGCCGTCCTTTCCGGGATCTAGGGAGCGCCGTCGCCGTCGAAGAGCGGGCTTTTCCCGCCGCGCTGAGCCGCATCGCCTGCTCGCGCTACAAAACGCTCGGCGAAGTCGAAGCGTGGCTCGCGCAGCACGACGCCGAACTGCAATGCGTCGTTTCGGAGTGCGTTTCCCACGGCCGCCGCACGGGATTCGGCCGCGCCCAGTCCCCGGCGCTGACCGATTATCCCGACGACCGGGATGTAATTGCGTTTCTCGCGGCGCTGAATTGACAAAAAGTATTATATTTGTATAGAGATATATTCTAAACACCTACAGCTATGTCGATGGTTTTCCGATTCCGGATGTTGAGCGATGAAAACGACAACTTCGTGCGCGATTACGAAGTGTTGTACGACACGACGTTGCTCGAATTTCATGATTTCATTCTGCGTTCGCTCGAATACGAGGAGTGTATGGCGTCCTTCTTCACGGCCGACGACCGCTGGGAGAAACTGCGCGAATTCACGCGGATGGATATGGACGACGGTGCGGAAGACGCCCCGCTGGCGATGGAAAAGGTGACGCTGGGGCAGATCATCCACAACAACCGCGACCGGCTCATCTATCTGTTCGACATCTTCGGCGACCGGGCCTATTTCCTCGAACTGACGGGCAGCTTCGAATCGAAGCCCGGCATCTCTTACCCGCGCGAGATCTATGCGCAGGCCGAAGCCCCCGACCAGTACGATCCGTCCAAGAATGTCGTTTCGGGTGAAGGCTCGATCTTCGACGACGTGATGAGCGAATTCAGCGATTTCGAAGGGGACGACAATTACGACGATGAGTGACAAACGGCTTATCGTCGTCGTGGGACCGACGGGATCGGGCAAGACGGACCTGAGCATCCGTCTTGCGCTCAACTACGACGCCCCGATTCTCTCGACCGATTCGCGGCAGGTCTACCGTGGGCTGCCTATCGGCACGGCCCAGCCTGCGCCCGAACAGTTGCAGACAGTTGAGCATCATTTTATTGCATCCCATGACATAAACGACAACTTGAACTGCGGCGAATATGAGACGCAGGCGTTGGCGCGTCTCGGCGAACTGTTCGCCGCACACGATTACGTCGTGGCCGTCGGCGGCTCCGGACTCTATGTCCGCGCCTTGTGCGAAGGCATGGACGACCTTCCGCAGGCCGACGAAACCCTGCGGCGGAATCTCGCCGCGCGGCTGGCGTCCGAAGGCGTGGAGAGGCTCGCCGAAGAGCTTCGGACGCTCGATCCGGCCTATTACGTCGAAGTGGACCGCAGCAATCCCGCGCGTGTCGTCCGGGCTTTGGAGGTTTGCCTGCTGACCGGACTGCCCTATTCGCAGCTGCGGACCGGCATGCGCCGCGCGCGCTGGTTCGACATCGTGAAGGTCGGCGTCGATATGCCCCGCGGGGAGCTGTACGACCGGATCAACCGCCGTGTTGACCGGATGCTTGCCGACGGACTCGAAGCCGAAGCGCGCGCCGTGTACCCCTACCGCAGTCTCAATGCCCTGCAAACCGTCGGTTACCGCGAGTTTTTCGACTATTTCGACGGGCGTATTTCGTACGACGAAGCCGTCGAACTCATCAAGCGCAATTCGCGCCGCTATGCCAAGCGCCAGCTGACGTGGTTTCGCCGCGACGGGGAGATCCGCTGGTTCCGGCCCGACGAAACCGACGCGATTATAAGTTACATAGATTTTGGTAAATCGTAAAAAAATCGTACTTTTGCCGACGTCTTTCGCCGAAAGACAGTGGCTCGGATGGTGGAATAGGTAGACACGCCGGACTTAAAATCCTGTGACCAGCAATGGTCGTGCGGGTTCGATTCCCGCTCCGAGTACGCAAAACTCCGGTCAATCGACTGATTGACCGGAGTTTTTTTCTGCCGCGAAGGTGGCTGCACTTCCGGGGCGGACCCGCAAGGTTCATATCTCCTTTCGGTCCTGTATGCCGGTCCCTGCATACGAAAATCCCCGCATATGCTGCGGGGATTTTTCCGTAATTTCATCGTTTGATCCGGCCGGATTATCGATAAATCTCGTTCAGCAGACGTGCCAGCCGGTAGCCGCCGCGCAGGAACTGCAGTTCGATTACGGGCGTGTACTTGTATACGTAGTCGTAGGAGATCTTCGTGCCTTCGGGCGAATCCTCGTAGATGCCGACGCATATCGCGTGCGTCTCCTTGAGCCAGTCGTAAGGTTCGCCGGCCTGAATCAGCATCGCTTCGTCGTCCGTCAGCCGGTCGATCTGCTCCTGCCATTCGGTATAGCTCCATTTGCGGGCGGCTTCGGGAATGGCCGTATCCCATGCCGAATGGAGGTTTGTTTTCTTGCCGAACATCAATACCGGACGCAGGTTGCCGCCGATATCCGAAAGCCGTCCCGCGTGCATCGGACAGTGCATGTCCCCTACGAGGTGAATCAGCATCTTGAGCTTGAGCGTCTCCTCTTCGGGCGGCAGTCCGCCGGCCTTCAGCTCTGCGACGAGCGTCGTAACGGCTTTCAGCACGTCGCCGTCCGGGTTCTCCGGCATCGTGTCGATCGTTTTGCCTTCGTCCACGTTCCGGTAGTGCCATGTTTTCGTGTATGCGTATTCCGGCGTGTGGCTGGCGATGTCGAGCCAGTTGGCATAGTATACCGGTGAATGTCCGTTCAGCGCCTTGTCGATTTTTTCCGCCGCTTCGGGCGTCAGATGACATTCGGCGATGTAGGCCGTGACGTCGTGTCCCTTCTGTCCCCATGCGAATGCGCCGTGGGCGAAAAGGACGCAGGAAAAGAGAATAAGCAGCTTTTTCATTTATGTTCGGGATTTGTGTTGCGGGCGGATCGGTTGTCAGTGGTTCATCGTGGCTAGGAACTCCTCGTTGGTGTCCGTGAGACTCATCTGTTTCTGGAGGAATTCCATCGCTTCGACGGGATTCATGTCCGAGAGGTATTTGCGCAGCACCCACGTACGGTTCATCACGTCGCGCGGCAGCAGCAGGTCTTCGCGGCGCGTGCCCGATGCGATGACGTCCACGGCCGGATATACGCGCTTGTTGGCGAGCTTGCGGTCGAGCTGAAGCTCCATGTTGCCCGTACCCTTGAACTCCTCGAAGATCACTTCGTCCATCTTCGACCCGGTGTCGATCAGGGCCGTGGCGATGATCGTCAGCGAACCTTTCTCCTCCGTGTTGCGAGCCGCGCCGAAGAAACGCTTGGGTTTGTGGAGCGCGTTGGCGTCCACGCCGCCCGAAAGCACCTTGCCCGACGCCGGCTGCACCGAGTTGTAGGCGCGCGCCAGACGGGTTATTGAGTCGAGGAAGATCACCACGTCGTGACCGCACTCTACCATGCGTTTGGCCTTGTCCAGCACCATTTCGGCCACCTTCACGTGACGCGAAGCCTGTTCGTCGAAGGTCGATGCCACGACTTCGGCCTTGACGTTGCGCGCCATTTCCGTAACCTCTTCGGGGCGTTCGTCGATCAGCAGTACGATCATGTATACTTCGGGATGGTTGTCGGCGATGGCGTTGGCGATAGCCTGCAGCAACACGGTCTTACCGGTCTTGGGCTGCGCCACGATCAGGGCGCGCTGGCCTTTGCCGATGGGCGAAAAGAGGTCCACGACGCGGGTGGAGAGGTTGTTGTGGCCGTTTCCCGTCAGACAGAACTTCTCGCTTGGGAAGAGCGGCGTCATGAATTCGAACTGTACGCGGTCGCGGATGTATTCGGGCGCCAGCCCGTTGATTTCGTTCACGCGGACCAGCGGGAAATACTTCTCGCCCTCCTTCGGCGGACGGATCGCTCCGTTCACGGTGTCGCCGGGCTTGAGTCCGAAAAGCTTGATCTGCGACGGCGAAACGTAGATGTCGTCGGGCGAGTTCAGGTAGTTGTAGTCCGCCGAACGCAGGAATCCGTAACCGTCGGGCATGATCTCCAGCACGCCCTCGCCTTCGATCTCTCTCCGGCGAAGTCGTCCTTGGTAATCACCTCCTCTTCTAACGGACGGGGTGCGGGAGTCTCTTCCGCCTGAGTCTGCCTGAGCCGCCTGAGCGGATTCTTGCTCTTGTCCCTGCTCCTGTTCCTGCTTGGGCTTGCGGCCGCGCCGCTTGGGCTCCGGCTGCGCGGCTGTTTCCTGTGCGGGCTTCGCCGCCGGTTCGTTCTGCGCACCATTCGTCGGGAACTCCAGTTCGGCGGGCATTTCCGGTGTCAGCGCCGTTTGCGGCTGTACCGGTGCGGTGTTCTCCGCCTTGGTCATGCGCGGCCTGCGTCCCCGCGGTTTCGCGGGCGCGGCCGGAGCTGCCGCTGCCATCGGTTCCGGTTCCGCCGCCGACGTCTCGGCCGTTTTCGCAGCCGCTTCTGCCACGGCTGTTTCAGGTGCGGCTGTTTCAGGTGCGGTCACGGCCGGAGTTTCCGCCGCGGGCGTTTCTTTCTTTCGTCCTCGCTTGCCTTTATTCTCTGCCGGGGTCTCCTGTGCGGAACCTCCGGTGATCTTTTCAATCAGTTCGCGCTTCTTTACCATGACGTCTTCGATGCCGAGAGCTTTGGCGATTTCGTGCAGTTCGGCGAGACTTTTCCCTTCGAGCGCTTTCAAATCCTGCATATATTTCTATTTCAAAGTGATTTTTTCGAAAATCCCGGCGGTCGCCGGGCGTGTTGGAATTCGCCTGCAAAGATAGTGCATTATTTCGAAATTCAAAATAAAAAGTTGCTGTTCACCTCTTTCCGTCCGACCTTTTCACCATAATTCGGGAGCCGCCGCTCCGAAAATCCCCATTATTGGCGATTGCGCCGTTCGGAAAATACCCGCATCTTTGTACCGAACAAATAATTCAGCCATTCGCGTTGTTTGTATTGTTAATGTTTGTGTGTGCGAAACCTCCCGGCTTTTCCAAGGCCGGGAGGTTTTTTGGGGGGGGGTAAGGGTGTTTCGGACGGGGAGCGGAAAATGCGCGGTCCGGAGGGCCTGAGGGCGGTTGTTATTCGTTGCGGCGCAGGTCCCATTTGTTGTTGACGCCGATGACGGCCTTCACCAGATCGTCGCCGTATACCCGCATGTTCGAGTAGGTCTGTCCGTAGGTCATCGTGGCGTTTTCGGCTCCGGCGAAGTCCATCAGGACGATACCGGCGTTTCCGCGGAAGTCCTTCCGGTTCAGTTTGTCCGCCGTGTATCTGTTATACAGGTTGGCGCAGTAGTCGTAATCCCCCACGGCTCCGAATATACTGATGCCCGATACGCTGCAGTGCGCCGTGTCGTAACAGCTCACGTAGTTCATGCACCAGCGCGTGACGTCCGTCGCGCCGTACGTGTAGGCGATGCACTCGTCGATCGCGGCGTACTTGCTCACGCCGTCCGACGAGCCGTTCTTGATGTTGTACAGATCATTGACCTTGATCGGCGCCGTTTCGCCCGTATTGCCGTGGAGCGTGGTCTCGAACACGACCTTGTCGTGCGTCCAGTTCAGGTAGGCGCCCAGATACCGGCCGCCGTTGGCGGACTTGTAGTCTTCGCGGATCATGAACAGGATCTTGCCGCGGGCGTCGGCCAGCGTCATCCGGGGATGGAAATCGGCGATATGTCCGCTGCAGTGCGACTTTATCAGGTCTACGACGCTCTTGTCCCAGCCCGTTTTTCCGGTGCCGCTGGTGTTCTCGTATTTCATATGTATCAGCACCGTCTCGTCGGGATGCTCGTTCAGGAAGTTCACGAAGCGGTCGAGCAGGTGCGAGAGCATGAAGGGCGACAGCTCCTGCCGCCCGGAACCGCCCGGCGTGTAGCCGCCGCGGGTCGGGTCGCCCAGCGCGGCGATGCCGTGATGAATCGGAAGGTCCTGCAGCGAACTGCCCGACGCCGACGGACGCAGGTCGAACATGCGGACACCGGCCGCCAGCTGTTCCTCGATCGAAAGTTCCTGCGCCTTGATGATCTTGGTTACGTTCATGTAGCCGAATACGACGTTTTGCAGCCATTTGAAATGATACCTTTCGCCGGGCATGCCGCTCTTGTATTCATAATGCGAGCCGTACATCGTGCATGCGTCGTGTGAGCCGGGCATGGATACCTGCGACAGGTATACGTTGTCGGGCAGGTATTTCATCCAGTCGGAATAGTCCTCCGTGGTCTGCTGCGCCTGCTTCTGCATGTCGCTGATCGTAAACGAATAACGATTGCCTGCCTTAAGTGTCGCTTGAGTCGTGTAACTGTAGGTTTTCCCCTCCGTCGTGACAGCCGTCAGCGTCAGTCCCCGAATGTCCTGCGGCAGCATGAATGCCGTAACCATGATCTTCGATCCGGCGCCGATCCGGATGTAAGGCTCCTCCCCCGTCAGCATGTGCAACGCAAGCACTTTGGAGCATCTGTCCTCAATGACGGCGGCCCGATGTGTTTCGATGTCGAACGTGAAGGCCCCGGCTACCGGATCGTTTTCGCTCGACAGGACGAGTTTCTGCACCTCGGCCGCTTCCGAAAATCTTATGTCTACCGTCACGGTAGTCATCAGCGGGCGGAACGAGAACGGCACCTCCGCGCCGCGTTCCACACCTTTCGTACATGCCGCCATGTAGGCGTACTGCATGTTGCATTCGCCGTTGTTGCAGGTCTGTACGGCCGGAATCGCCGTAACGACGATAGAACCGCTGTTGGTCTGTACGGCGTCGGCCGGGTAAAACGCATAAAAGTCGTAATGCGAGTCGCTGCCCCATGCCATTCCCGTATTGCTCAGGTCGGCTTCGCTTTCGGTCGCGCCCGACACGGTGACCTCCACTTCGGCCCACTGCGGAGTCGTCTGCGGGCTGATGATTCCCACCCGGTCGCCCGTGCGCCAGTAAATCGGGAAATAACCGTCGGTAAGGGGACCGTAGGCCGTGCGGGTTTCGTTTTCCGGTCCGGATGTCTGGTCGTTGCCGATCGCAAGACGGCAGCTGACGGCGTCGCCGCCGACCGCCCGATCTGCGGGACGGAGCTGTTCCGTCGTATCCTTTCCGCAGCCGGACAGCAGTCCTGCGAGTATCAACAGGCGGAAAATAGGTTTATGTGTCATGGTGTCTGGTTTGAATTGGCGTTCGGTCAATACTCGCAGTCGTCCGCATAATCCTCCGAACTCGGACCCAGTTCGCCGCCGTGGGGCTGGGAGATCGCGAATCCCGCTTCCGTCCTGACCGTGAGTATCTCCAGTTCCGGCTTTGTGTAAGCTGCTTTCATCAGATAGGTATTTTTACAACTGAATCGGGACGGCTGTCACCTCCGTCCCGATAGCTGGATTTCTTGTCGCCGAAGCTATTCGACCGTGTAGGTGAAGTCCGCGAACTCGACGTGGTAGGCGCCGCCCGTACTCAGTATCTTGAGCATGATGCGCTGTCCGTTCGTGACCGTGAACGTGTGGGTCTGAACTCCCGACTTGCATTTCCTGTCGTTGCCGTTCAGAATGTTATTCCGGTCGCGGAGCCAAACTTCCGTAATCGGGCCGTTGCCCGTTACGCCGATCCGATATTTTATATTCACCAATGCCCGGTTGGTCGCTACTTCAAAGGATATTTTCACGGTTTTCGAACCGTCGCACTGGATCGGAGCCGTCACGAACGCGCCGTTGTTGTCGTCGTTGAATCCTGCCGGAACCTGCAGCTGGATGCGGTTCTTCTTGAGTTTGTCGTCGTCGTTCTTGTCATTCTTAAGCTCTCCGCGGTAGAAGTACCAGCCGTCGAAGATTCCGTCGGGATCGTACTGGGGATCGACGAAATAGAATCCGTTGTCCTTCCACGTCCCGGTGCCGTACTTCTTGTCGACCGCGTCGGGTACCCCGATCGTGACCGTCTTGCTGTTGCACGGTACGCTCATCGTATAGTGGTGGTTGCGCTTCAGGCCGGCGAGGGTGAACGACTTGTCCGAATAGGTCAGTCCGTCGGCGGTCATGACCTGCACGTTCATCGTCGAATGGATGCTTACGGGCAGCAGTCCGATCGTAAACTCCTTCCGGTCCGTGGGAATGGTGATCGAATTGGTTACCGACGATGCGGTGAAGTTGCCCAGACGGTCGATCGTGCCCGCGGTCGGCATTACGTCGCCGCTGGTGCTGATGATGATCTTCTTGGGCGTCTCGTTGCTTTCCAGTCCGAGACTCATCCTGATGCGTGCCATCAGCGGCCGGAAGGTGAAGTTGACGGGCAGCACCGTCGAATCCTCGTTGATTTCGAACGGGGTCTCCCAGACGTTCGTGTACATGAAGTCGTAGTCGGCGAGGTTTGTCGTGAAGTAGGACGTCCCCCACGTATGCTTGAACACCTTGTTTACGGCGTCGAACGTGGCGCCGCAGCTGTACGGATAGTGTGCCGCCGCCAGCGAGTAGCTGCCTACGGGCACGTCGCCGGTAAAGGTGGTTGTGGCGCCCGTTTTGTCGGCCGTGAATTCGAACTTCTGCGTCGTGGAGCCGTTGTAGAGGAATACGGCGACTTTGTCGCCCTGCACCCAAGTCGTCTCCGTGCCGTCTACGGCGGTGCGGGTTTCGCCGGCGACCGCATCCTCTGGAATGGTTACCTGAATGTATTTCGCCTCTGCCGGAGCCGTCGCAGTCTCTTCCTTGCTGCATGCGCTCATGCCGGCTGCGGCGAGCATCGCTATAACGAATAGTTTTTTCATAAGGCTTTTTGTTTTGAACGTTAATATTCGGAGCTTCGGACCGCTATTCGTAATCGTCGTAGGAGAGCGATCGCGTACCTCCCAGTTCACCGCCGCCGGTTCCCGGCTCGATGTCGCTGCTTACGGCAAATCCTTTTTCGACGCGCACGGAGATCTGAACTAGCTCCGGTGCTTCGTAGGGCATTGATTGTTTTTTCATGGTCATTGCTTTTTTTAATTGATGAGTGTGGCGTTGATTTTATCTGTTCGTGCGTTTCCGATTCGTGCGGATCAGGCCCTTACGCAGAGTACCCTTACGCGGAACGTCTCTTCGTCCCTGCGGAGCTGCACCTCCACCACGGCCGTCCGCCGCCCGGTCCGGTGCAGTTCGCGGAGCTGGGTTTCGATCCTCTGCTCCTCTGCCTGCGGGAGCTGCTGTATGATCCAGAGACTCTGCCGGCGGGGAGCGTACACGCGCACCCTCCCCTCCTCCAGATATGCCAGCAGGTGATGCGCCGCCCCGGAGGGCGTTTCATTCGTGACGGTTGCTGCGGTCCGGGACATGAATCGGTCGTTTTCGGGGGTTATTCCACGATGACGGCGCGGTTCAGCTCCGGCTCGGCAAAACGGTTGTTCGTATCGCCTTCGGCCTTCTTGATCAGGCGTTCGGGCGCGATGCCGTATTTGTTCTTCAGCAGGTCGTAGACATACTCCATCCGCTGTTCGCTCAGACGCTGGTTCAGCTCTTTGCTGCCCGTGGCCTTGTCCGCCGAACCGATCAGCGTGAAGGTCTTCTCCTTGTCGGCCTTCATGGCGTTCCTGACATAGAATTCGAGGTTCGTCAGCTCCTTGCTGTCGAGCGTGGCCTTGCCGATCTTGAAGAAGAGCGCTACGGGCGATGCGGCGACCTTCTCCTCTGCTACGACCTTGGGCGGCATGTTGCGCAGCTTCTCGTTCTCGTCGCTGAGCGCCGTGTTTTTCGATGCGAGGTCGTTGTTGTTCTCTTCGAGACGCCTGATCCGGTCGAGGTAAGGCGTGAAATCCACCGCCTGCGGTTTCGAGGCGCGTGTGAATCCGCGGCGGTTGAATTTGTACGCCAAACCTGCGGTGACCGAAAGCATTCCCTCTCCGATGCGGCCGCCCGATACGCCGTCGAAACGCTGGTTTACCAGCAGACAGCGCGCTTCGAGCGTGAGGTCGAGCGCCTTGCACAGACGCACGACGTTCAGCAGGCCGACGTCGAATCCGATTTCGTTGTCATGGGTGTCGTTGCCGTAGGAGCGGGCCCAGCCCACGCCGGCGAAAGGCATGAAGTTCCACGTGCGCTCCTCCTTGTAGCCGCTCACGGCGTTCGAGAAGTTCCACAGAGCGTCCGCATGCAGGTACGACACGCCGAACTTCTCCTGAAACCAGTCGCCGTCCTGTTTTTTTGCGTACATGGTTCCGGCGGTGGTCCAGCCTTTGGCCTGCAGGCCGGTGTACCCGACGCGCGCGCCGATCGAGGAGGTGAACCACTTGCCGACGTGAATGTCCAGCGCCGGAGCCAGCCGTTTGCCGAATTTTCCCTGAGAGTCGTGCTCGCCGAAATAGAGGTTTATACCTCCGGCGATGCCGACGAAGATGTTGTCGGAGAGCCGGTTGGTTTCGTAGGGGCCGCGTACGACGCGGTTTTGCGCATCCCGGTTGCCGTTCTCCTGCGCCGAAGCGCCGCCGCAGACGAGGGCGAATAATGCAATGAGGTAGAGACGTTTCATTTTTTAATGTTTATTGGTGATTGATGTGTCGTTCCGTCGGTCCGGCCGCAGGCAGGTATGTGTGCGGCTATTTGGCCCGGTTGCGCGCGGAGAGCGCCGGGGAGTCGAGTTCGTCGATATGGATATTGGAAAGATATTCGCGCGTCAGCGATTCGTACTGCTTGTTGGCCTTGTATAAAGGCTGCATGACATGGCGGTTCTCGCACGACCAGAAGCCGTTCGTGACCTCGTGCATTCCGCCCTCCAGCCGCAGCGTCAGGTCGTAGAGCGTCGGCCGCAGGTTGCGATTCCATTCATAGTAGGTCCTTCCCGACTGGATGATGCAGGTCGCATAGTCGGTTTTGGCGGCGAGTTCGCGTAGGACCCGGCGGTACATGTAGGTGTCCGCGCCCGGATTCAGACATGCCGCCATCAGTTCGCGGCTCTTCATGGGAGGGGCGCCGGCTTCCGACGCCTTGCGGAGTGCGAGCAGAATCTTTACTGCCCATAAAATCTTAAGTGAAAGTGTCAATTTGTACCAGCCTTTTAGTCAGATAGTTACACTGCGTCTCCGAGACTCCTTACTGTAAATAATGGGTCTTGTTCGTGTAAAATGCTGGTTGTCAGATGCTAAATAGCAGATTCGGACACAATTGCGGGAGAAAAAATCGAATGCGGTGTCCGGATTTTCGATTTTTTAAACAAGGGACGGGTTATTACGCTAAAAGTCAATTAATTAGCTGTGATGCGTAAATTTTTTTGCATGAAATGTTTGGTTGTGATTATAAATAATCCTATTTTTGCCGATGACGGGAAATGATTATAAAACAATTGTTTACGTTCCGAAGACCCATTATTTACAGTAATGGGCCTTGTTTCTCGCTTCTGCAAAATTTTTTCCTGATACCAGAAAAATCCGAACGCTGCCTGAATCGGCCTGATCGTTACAGGTTGATGATTTTCCGATTGGCCTTGTCGATGACGTCGTGATCGAGCTGCGCCAGATAGATGCGCGTCGTTCGTTCGGAGGTGTGTCCCATGCCGGCGCTGATGACCGTCAGCGGCGTGCCGCAGTCGCGTGCCAGTGTCGCCCATGAATGGCGTGCCGCATAGAATGTCAGCGGTTCGGAAATTTCCAGCATCGCGCCGATCTTCCGGATGAATTTGTTCAGTTCGCGCTGTTGCTGACGGTAGGCGCGGTAACTGTCGTCGCGGGCGAGCACGGGCAGTATATAAGGTGAATCGCCGTTGTAACGGTCGATGATGCGCTGCAGGGGCGGTTCGATGCGCAGCGTGAGTGTCTGGCCGGTTTTCTTTCGTTTGTATGTCAGCACACCGTCGCTGATGTCGCTTTTTCGCAGATAGATCATGTCCACGAACGACATGCCGCGGGTGTAGAAGCTGAACATGAAGAGGTCGCGCGCCAGCGCATATTTCGGATGCAGTTCTGACAGGTCGGCGTCGCTGATCCGCCTGAGCGTTTCGCGCGGTAGCGCGCGCTTGCGGGTCGCCACCTGCCTGATATGCCTGCGGTAGAACGGATTGCCGCGGGATGCGATGAAGCTGCCCCTGTCCGCGGCCTTGTTGTAGACGGCCCGCAGGTAGCGCATGTGGAACACGACGCTGTTTGTCCCCAGTCCTCTTGCCAGAAGCCATCGTTCGTAACGTTCGAGCCATTCGGCGGTAAATTGTTCGGGCAGCAGTTTGCGGCCGTTCATGTATTTGACGAGCATGCGGTATGCCGTCAGGTAGTTTGCGGCGGAACCGTCTCTTCCCGTTTGTTCGCACTCGGCGACGTGGAGTGCGAAGCAGGACATGAAATCGGGGGGCGTTTTACTGCGGGGCTGCCCCGTGAATGCGGGCCGCCCCGTAAACGTGTGTCGGTGCATGCCGACTGAATCCGGTGAATACGTCATAGAATAGAATTTTGTGTGAAATCGTGCACAAGATAGAAAACCGCAAATCAAAGGCCGCACGATGCCTGCGAAGATTTGCGGAAACGGAGACCCGCTCGGCCTCCGGGCACAGTTCCGGGAACGGGAAAGACCACGGAAGGGGCCGGCTGTGCGCTTGGAAAGAATGATCGGAATGTAAAAAGATCGAAAAGTTGCGTTCTATTATTTTACTAACGGCGGCCGTGCGGATAATATTGCACCCTTCCCGGTGTCCGAACAGCGTATTGAGAACCTGTGCGTTGGCCTTTTGCAGATGCCGGGCTGCTTCTCCGTGCGCTTTTTCGCTGTCCGGCGGCTCCCGGCGGTTGGAATCCCGTTTTTTTGTTTGTGCGGGCGGCGCCCCCGGACCTGTCCGCTGCGATGACCCGGCTTTGCCCTCCCCCTCTTTTTCTGCCGCTCCGTCTTGCCGCTCCGTCTTGCCGCTCCGTCCTGCTGCTCCGTCTTGCCGCTCCGTCCTGCCGCCCTGTTCTGCCGCCTTGTTCTGCGCCCCGTCCTGCCGCTCTGTCCTGCTGTCCATCTTACTGCCCCTTCCTGCCGCTCTGTCTTGCTGCCCTGTTCTGCCGTTCAGTCCTTCCGTCTCGTCCTGCCGTCCATCTTACTGCCCCTTCCTGCCGCTCTGTCTTGCCGCCTTGTTCTGCGCTCTGTCCTGCTGTCCATCTTACTGCCCCGTTCTGCCGCCTCGTTCTGCCGCCCCACCGTCCGGGTTCGGCAGGATTCGCCCGGACGGCGCATGCCATTTCCTCCCTCTTCCCTCGGTCCGGGGAAAATCCGCCTGCGGTGAAACTCCGTTTTTGCATGACTTGACACGTGCGGCAACAAAAAAACGACCCCGTCGAGGGTCGTTTTCATCGTGTCGCGTCTCCGCTCAGCCGCAGATATAGACGCATCCGTAGGCCAGCGCCGCCGCGAGCGCGCCTAGTACGGGGCCTGCGACGGGCACCCAGCTGTACTCCCAGCCGCTCGGCCCTTTCGCCCTGATGGGCAGGATGCTGTGGGCTATGCGGGGCGGCAGGTCGCGCGCCGGATTGATCGCATAACCCGTCGTTCCGCCCAGCGACATGCCGATCGCCATGATCAGCATCGTCACCGGCAGGCTCCCCAGACTCCCCAGCCCTATTTCGGGCGTGTTCTGTTCGTTGCCGATGGCCAGAATCACGAATACCAGCAGGAACGTTCCGACGAATTCGCAGAAGAGGTTCCGCGGCTTGTCCATGATGGCGGGCATGGTGCAGAACACGCCGAGCTTCGCACCCGGATCGTCCGTTGCGTCGAAGTGGTCCTTATAATAGATGTATACCAGCACTGCGCCGCAGAATCCGCCCAGCAGCTGCGCCGCGACGTATCCCGGCACCGACGCCCACGGGAACGAACCCGCGGCGGCCAGCCCGATGCTGAGCGCTGGATTGAGGTGCGCGCCCGAATAGGGTCCCGCGATCAGTACGCCGCACATCACGGCCAGTCCCCACGCGATGGTGATTACGACCCAGCCGCCGTTGTACCCTTTCGATTGTTTCAGGACCGTCGAGGCCACTACCCCGTCGCCCAGCAGTACCAGCACGAGCCTTCCGATGAACTCGAACAGGCATTTGGTGAAAAATGTGATTTCCATATGCGGTTCCGATTGGTTGGTTTAACTGCGCAATACCCGCCGTACGGCGTCTTTCCACCCTTCCACGGCCTCGGCGATATGCGCCCGGTCGGTCGTCGGCTCGAAGATCCGCTCGGCCTGCCACTGCCGTTTGATGTCGTCGATGCTGTCCCAATACCCTACCGCCAGCCCTGCGAGATAAGCCGCACCCAGCGCCGTGGTCTCCGTCACGCTGGGGCGTATGACGCGCGTGTCCAGCAGGTCCGACTGGAACTGCATCAGCAGGTCGTTGCGCGCCGCGCCGCCGTCCACTTTCAGCTCCCGGAGCGTGATGCCCGAATCGCGCTGCATGGCCCCGACGATGTCGAGCGTCTGATAGGCAATCCCTTCCAGCGCCGCCCGCGCGATATGCGCCGCCGTCGTGCCGCGGCTGATGCCGCTTATCGCGCCCCGCGCATACTGGTCCCAGTACGGAGCCGCAAGCCCCGTCAGCGCGGGCACGAAGTAGACGCCGTTGGTGTCGGGCACCGACGCCGCCAGCTCCTCGATTTCCGACGACGAGCGGATGATCCCCAGCCCGTCGCGCAGCCACTGTACGACCGAGCCGCCGACGAAGATGCTCCCTTCGAGGGCGTAATTGACCTTGTCGCCGATCTTCCATGCGATCGTCGTCAGCAGGTTGTTCGCCGAGGCGATCGGCTTCTCGCCGCTGTTCATCAGCAGGAAGCACCCCGTGCCGTACGTGTTCTTCACCGACCCCGGCTCGACGCACATCTGCCCGAACAGGGCCGCCTGCTGGTCGCCCGCAATTCCCGCGATGGGCACCTTGTGCGCGAAAATCGTGGTCTTGGTCGCTCCGTACACCTCGCTCGACGACTTCACCGCGGGCATCATCGAAGCCGGAATGTCGAACAGCTCCAGCAGCTCCTCGTCCCACTGCAGGGTGTAGATGTTGAAAAGCATCGTGCGCGACGCATTGCTCACGTCCGTCACGTGCACCTCACCGCGCGTCAGCCGCCAGATCAGCCACGTATCGACCGTGCCGAACATCAGCTTGCCCTTCTCGGCCCGTTCGCGTGCTCCGGCGACGTTGTCCAGAATCCATTTTATCTTCGTCGCGCTGAAATAGGCGTCGATTATCAGTCCCGTTTTTTCGCGGATGAATTCGGTTTTGCCGTCGGCTTTCAGCCGGTCGCGGTATCCTGCCAGACGATGGCGTTGTAGACCGGCTCTTCGGTCTCCGCATCCCATACGATCGTGGTTTCGCGCTGGTTGGTGATACCTATGCCCGCGATGTTCAGTCCGTTGATGTCGATTGCGGCGATCGCTTCGGCGATCACCGACGCCTGCGACGATCATATCTCGTGCGGATTGTGCTCGACCCATCCCGGTTTGGGAAACAGCTGGGTGAATTCGCGCTGCGCGACCGACCGAATCAGCCCTTTGCGGTCGAATACGATCGCACGGGAACTGCTCGTTCCCTGATCCAATGCCAAAATGTACTGTTCCATATGCTTGTGTTTTTGTGCTGCTTTCTCCGCCCGGCGCGGCGTTTCTATCCCCTCCGTCTACAAATCTATCAAAAAATTCCGGGATTCGAAACGAAACCGCAAAGTTTTTTTTCGAAACCGTCCCTTGCTTTACATACGGGCGTCGGACTGACAGCCCCGGCGCGAAAGTTGCTCGCTCCACAGTCAGGCCTTCGTCTGTCGCACGCCACGCGCTGTGCCTTCGCACACTCCACGCCGGGTCGATCGCGCCGAACGGATGCCGCAATGGATAAAAAATGCCCGTGTATTGTTGCCCGAATGGATTTTTTGTGCTACATTTGGACGACGATTCGCTGTAAGGGCGGATTGTTGCTTTGCTTCACGTGAAAACGGCTAATTTTCTAATGTCGAGGCGAAGGCACATGGACGCTCCCACGGATCGCCGGGTTCACGCTCGGCAGCGCGGGGAAAATCTATCGTACACGGACTTCACGTTACCGGCGTGGGCCTCTTGTGCTTGTATTTCGACATGGGTTTTAGCCGACCTTCACGTGAGTATAAGTACAATGCCCACGCCCTTTTTATGCGCTGTCGTGCCCCTGCGATATGTTACGGCTTCGGTTCCATCTTCCGCTCTTCGACGGCGCCCGGCGCGATCCGGACGTCGCATGCGTCCGCGGAAAATCGGCCGCGGCAACTTGCAGGATAGACGCTGATGCGGGCAGGTTCCATGTGTCGGATACGGCGGTCGTGCCGAGGCGTCACGATCCGTCGGGATTCTGCATAATCCCCAGCCTGCCCGCTTTTTTTCGGATGTTTTGCTTTTACGATACGGCCCATGCCTGAATTTACGATCGGATTTCTGGGGCGGTTCCAGTTCACGCCCCGGATGCGGGATTGCTTCGATACGCTCGTCTCCCGCTACGCATGCGACGGCCTGCACTTGCGGATCGCCGTCGAGCTGGGGTCCAAACAGCAGCTGTTGATGGCCGAACGTGTGCTGGCCCTCAGGCGCATCCTCCCCGGCCTGCGGTTGCTGGCCGTGGTCGCCCAAACGCAGGAGAACGCCTGCCGCCGGCCCGCGAGTCTGTCGGCCCGGCGCCGCCGGGAGATATTGGACGCCGCGGACGAATACGAGCTTCTGCCCGGCAATGCCGGGGAATTCCTCCGCGTCGTGCAAGTCAACCGTCTCTTTGCCGCACGCTGTGACCTGATCGTCTACAGCGCCTACCTCGCGCCGAAGTACGCGACGGACAACCTCCGCCTGCAAGTCGCTTCCCGGCCCGATCCGCCGCGCGTGCGCTGTCTTTCCGACGAATTTCCGGTGCGCCGCCCGGTGAGTTTCGAACCGGAGCTGGCGTTGGCCGAAAGCATCGGCTACCTCCGCCGGAACCGCTGCCGGATCATGTCCGGCGACCTGCCGCCCGAACTGCTCGCAAAGTGGCTCGCCGCGTGCGACGAACCGCGCCTTTACCCCCGGCTCGCTTCGCTGGAGGACGTTGCTGACATCTTCCGGCTCGACGGCGCCCCGGACTGCGATTACCTGCTGTTCAAGGTCTTTGCCTATGCCTATGCCCTGCACCGCGATTTGTGGGTCCTGCCCTGCCGCGGATGCGGCGCCGACGCCGTGGCGTCCGTCCTCTACAGGCAGTTCCGCCGTCTGCTGGAGCTGGTCGCCGAAGCCCGCGAAGCCGGCGTGGACATCGGTAATCACGACCTGCTGGATTTCGCCCGTTACGACTCCCTGCTGAAAATATGCGCCCTGCCGCAGCGGCTCGGCGAATTGTCCGGCCGGTTGATCTGACGGGGCGTTTTGCGCTTTTTGTTTCTGTCGTTATCGGATTTGAACGAGAAAAGCCCTGCGTATCGTCGATACACAGGGCTTTTGCACGTTTGCCCTCTTTCGCAGGGCTTTAGAGCGGGAAACGGGGGTCGAACCCGCGACCCTCAGCTTGGGAAGCTGATGCTCTACCACTGAGCTACTCCCGCATTTCGGAGTACAAATATACTCCGCATTTTTCGATTTTTCAAGGTTTCGGGGCGGTAAATTTACCTTTACGCCACGATTTTTTTCAGCGATGCGAGGTTTTTCGCATTTTTGAGACTGCGGCCTTCGGGCGTGTAAAGGTAATCGAGACGGTCGCCGAAATGCGCTTCCACCTTGTTGCGCACGACCTTCATGGTGCTGTTCACCAGCCCGTTCTGCTCGGTGAACGGCTCGTCCACGATGGCCAGCCCCGCCGGCAGCCAGCGTTCGGGGAACTCCCCGCCGAATACGCCGCCGGCCCGGTAACGGTCGATTTCGCCGCCGAGGATCTCCGCCGCCGTCTCCGCCCGCTTTTCGCCCGCGATTCCGCGGCTGTCCAGCTCCCGCCGCAGCGCTTCGCGGTTCGGCACGACGATGGCGCCCGTAAACGGACTCTGGTTGTTGTGTATGATGATCTGGTCGATGTAGGGCGACTTGTCCACGATCGCCTCCTCCATTCCTTCGGGGCTGTATTTTTCTCCGTCCGAAGCGATCAGCAGGCTTTTGAAGCGGCCCAGCACATAGAGGAAGTCGTCCTTCGAGACATACCCCATGTCGCCCGTGTGCAGCCATCCGTCGCGGACGGTCTCGGCCGAAGCTTCGGGATTCTTCCAGTAACCGGCCATTACGTTTTCGCCGCGGATCACGATTTCGCCCTTTTCCCCGCGCGGCACCTCCCGGTCCGCTTCGTCCACGATTTTCAGGTCGAGCGGAATCAGGATTTTGCCCGACGAGCCGAAACGGTGCCAGTGGTATTTGGGCGAATTGGTCGAGATGACGGGCGTGGCCTCCGAAAGTCCGTATCCCTGAAACATCGGAATGCCGATGGCGTAGAAGAACCGCTGCAGCTCCGCGTCGAGCAGCGCGCCTCCGCCCACGAAGAAGCGCAGGCTTCCGCCGAAGGCTTCGCGCACCTTGCGGAACAGCACGGCGTCGAACAGCCTGACCGCAGGCCACAGCAGGACGCGCCAGCCCTGCCCCCGGCCGTAGCCGTCCTTATTATATAGGTAGGCCGTGCGGAGCGCCAGATTGAACAGCCGCTCCGTGAAACGGCCCTTGGCGCGGATCGAACCTTCGATGTTCTTGCGGAAATTCTTGGCCAGCGCCGGCACCGACAGCAGGAAGTGCGGGCGCACTTCGCGGATATTCTGCGGAATGTTCTTGAGCGTCTCCATCGGCGTCGCCCCGACCTGCACCGTCGCCACCGTGGCTCCGCATGCGATCATGATGTAGAACCCCACGACGTGCGCGAAGCAGTGGTCCAGCGGCAGTATGATGAGCGTCCGGAACGACGACGGAATGTCGATGCGCGAAAGCGACTGCTCGACGTTGGCCGTGTAGTTGCGGTGCGTCAGCACGACGCCCTTGGGATCGGCCGTGGTGCCCGACGTGTAGGTGATCGTCGCATAGTCGTCGTTCCCGATCCCCCGTCCGATGGCGAGGAACTCCTCGCGGTGCTTCGACAGATAGTCGCGGCCCAGCCTGCGGAGCGTTCCCAGCGCGGTTTCGCCCGGCTCCAGCGGTATGTGGCCTATGACGATGATATGCTTGACTTCGGGCAGCTCGGCGCGTATGCGGCGGATTTTCGGCAGCTGGTATTTCGATACGAACAGCGCCTTCACTTCGGCGTGGCGCATGCGGAACAGCAGGTCGTTCGACTCTTCGAGCTTGACCGACAGCGGCACGCTGACCGCCCCGGCGTAGAACATGCCCAGCTCCGAGACGATCCATGCGTTGGACCCTTCGGCCAGTATGGCGACTTTGTCCTTGGGGCGAATCCCGATCGCGGCCAGCCCGGCCCCGGTCTCCAAGGCCAACTCCTTGGTCTCGGCGTAGGTCGTAGGCTCGAACGCCCGGTGTTTCTTCTCCAGCAGGAATGTCTTGGCACCGTATTTCTCCACGGAGCTTTCGAACAGGTCGATGATGGTCTTCTTCATGGTCGGTTCGTTTAGTCCATTTTCAATACGGCGAGGAATGCCGACTGCGGCACCTCCACGTTGCCGATCTGGCGCATGCGCTTCTTGCCCTTCTTCTGTTTTTCGAGCAGCTTGCGCTTGCGCGAGATGTCGCCGCCGTAGCACTTGGCCGTCACGTCCTTGCGTACGGCTTTCACCGTCTCGCGGGCGATGATCTTGGCGCCGATGGCGGCCTGTATGGCGATGTCGAACTGCTGGCGCGGGATCAGCTCCTTGAGTTTCTCGCACATTTTGCGTCCGAAGTCGTAGGCGTGGTCCGTATAGGTGAGCGACGAAAGCGCATCGACCGGTTCGCCGTTGAGCAGGATGTCCAGCTTGACGAGCTTCGACGGCTGGTATCCCGTGCGGTGGTAGTCGAACGACGCATAGCCTTTCGAAATGCTCTTGAGCTTGTCGTAGAAGTCGAAGACGATCTCCGAAAGGGGCATGTCGAAGTTGATCTCCACGCGGTCCTGCGTGATGAAGGTCTGGTTTTTCATCACGCCGCGCTTGTCGATGCAGAGTTTGATGACGTTGCCCAGAAATTCGGACTTGGTGATGATCTGCGCGAGGATATAGGGTTCTTCGATCTTGGCGATCTTGGTCACTTCGGGCAGTCCCGACGGGTTGTGCACCTCCACCACGTCGCCCTGCGTCGTGGTGATGCGGTACGACACGTTGGGCACGGTCGTGATGACGTCCATGTCGAATTCGCGGTAGAGGCGCTCCTGAATGATCTCCATGTGGAGCAGTCCGAGGAATCCGCAGCGGAATCCGAATCCCAGCGCCAGCGAGCTCTCCGGCTCGAATGTCAGCGACGCGTCGTTCAGCTGGAGTTTCTCCAGCGACGCGCGCAGGTCTTCGTACTGGTCGGCTTCGACGGGATAGACGCCCGCGAAGACCATCGGTTTCACGTCCTCGAATCCGGCGATCGCTTCCCGCGCGGGGTTCGTCACCGTCGTAATCGTGTCGCCGACCTTCACGTCCGACGAGGTCTTGATGCCGGAGCAGATATATCCTACGTCTCCGGCCTTGATCTCGTCGCGGGGCTGCATCTTGAGTTTCAGCACGCCCACCTCGTCGGCATCGTACTGACTGCCCGTGTTGAAGAACTTCACGTGCTCGCCTTTGCGGATCCGGCCGTTGAAGACGCGGTAATAGGCGATGATGCCGCGGAACGGGTTGAACACCGAGTCGAAGATCAGCGCCTGCAGCGGTGCGTTCTCGTCGCCCTCAGGCGCCGGAATGCGCTGTACGATCGCTTCGAGCACCTCCTCGACGCCCAGCCCCGTCTTGCCCGACGCCAGCAGGATGTCCTCGTCTTTGCATCCGATCAGGTCGATCACCTGATCCTTCACCTCGTCGATCATGGCCGAGTCCATGTCGATCTTGTTCAGTACGGGGATGATTTCGAGGTCGTGTCCCACAGCCAGATAGAGGTTCGATATGGTCTGCGCCTGAATGCCCTGCGTGGCGTCCACCACCAGCAGCGCGCCTTCGCACGAGGCGATGGCGCGCGAAACTTCGTACGAGAAGTCCACGTGTCCCGGAGTGTCGATCAGGTTGAGCGTATACAGCTGTCCGTCGCGGGCCTTGTATTCCATCTGGATTGCGTGGCTCTTGATGGTGATGCCCTTTTCGCGTTCGAGGTCCATATCGTCGAGCACCTGCGCCTGCATTTCGCGCTGGTTCAGGGTGTTGGTTTTTTCCAACAGACGGTCCGCCAATGTGCTCTTTCCGTGGTCGATGTGGGCTATGATGCAAAAATTGCGTATGTTCTTCATATATTCGTCTAAAAATGTGTGCAAATATACGAATTATTTTGGATTTCCGGGGATGCGTCCGCCCTGCCCCGCCGGAAAATCGTGCGATCCTGATTTTCCCCTTTCGTCGCGCCGGTGCCGCCCCGCTTTTCCGGCCCGTCCCGGCAATCCGAACTCGTTTTGCGATTGCCCTCGGCTTTCGCTATCTTTGCAGCCGCAAACACCGTTTTCGCATGAATACCGTATCGAAATACCTTTCGCTGGTGAAGTTCGCCCATACGATCTTCGCCATGCCTTTCGCCGCCGTCGGCTTCGTCTACGCCTATGCGACGCTGCCTGCCGGGGCGCACGACGCGGCGTGGTGGCTCACGCGCGCGGTGCAGGTCCTGCTCTGCATGGTCTTCGCCCGCAATACGGCCATGGGCTTCAACCGCTGGGCCGACCGTCGCATCGATGCCGAAAATCCCCGCACCGCGGGCCGCGAAATCCCCGCCGGCGTGATTCCGGCCCGGCATGCCCTCCGCTTCGTGGCGGTCAATGCCCTGCTGTTCATCGCCGCCGCTTCGACGATCAACCTGCTGACGGCCCTGCTGTCACCCGTGGCGCTGTTCATCATCCTGTTTTACAGCTACTGCAAACGCTTTACCGCGCTGGCCCATCTGGTGCTGGGGCTTTCGCTCGGCATCGCGCCCGTCGGGGCCTATATCGCCGTCACGGGGCGTATCGCCCTCGAACCCTGCATCCTCTCGCTGCTGGTGATGACGTGGTGCGGCGGCTTCGACATCATCTACGCCCTGCAGGACGCCGCCTTCGACCGCGAAAGGGGCCTGCACTCCATTCCCGCGCGCTTTTCGGCCCGCACGGCGCTGGCGTTGAGCTGCGGCCTGCACGCCGTGAGCGTCGCCGCCCTGTTGTGGTTCGCCTCCTGCTGCCCCGGTTCGGCGTGGTTTTGGACCGGAGCCGGGATTTTCACGGGCCTGCTGGTGCTCGAACACCTGCTCGTGACGCCCTCGCGCCAGCGCAATATCGGCATCGCTTTCGGCACGCTCAACGGCCTTGCGAGCCTCACGCTGGCCGCCGGAATAATCGCGGATTTGCTCAAATAAACCAAATAGCTTATATTTGCAATTTCAATCAGGTAAAAGTTAGGATAAAATGCTGAGCAGACAAATCGCACAAAAGCTTCGGGGCTACGAAACCCCTTTCTATCTCTATGATACGGCGCTGTTGCGCCAGACCCTCGAAAGCGTCGTCTACGAGTCCAAAAAGTACGGCTACAAGGTGCATTATGCCATCAAAGCCAACTATGACGACCATCTGCTGGCTATTATCCGCGAATACGGGCTGGGCATCGACTGCGCGAGCGGCAACGAGCTGCGCAAGGCCGTCGAAGCCGGATTCGATCCCAAGGGCATCGTTTACGCCGGCGTCGGCAAGCGCGACAAGGAGCTGCGTTACGCCATCGGGCAGGAGATCATGGCGATCAACTGCGAATCGATCGAGGAGCTGGAACTCGTGGACCGGCTTGCGGGCGAGGCCGGCAAGAAGACCGACGTGGCGCTGCGCATCAACCCCGACATCGACCCCAAGACCAATCACTGCATCGATACCGGTCAGGCCGACAGTAAGTTCGGGATTTCATATGAAGAAGTGCTTGAGCATGCCAAGGAGATCAAGTCGCTCAAGCATATCAATATCGTAGGCATCCACCTGCATATCGGTTCGCAGATCCGCGAGCTGCATGTGTTCGAGAACATGTGCAACAAGGTGAACGTCATCGTCGAGAACCTCGAAAAGCTGGGCTTCTCGTTCCGCTTCGTCGATGTCGGCGGCGGCTTGGGCGTCAATTACGACGTGCCTGAGAACGAGCCTATTCCCAACTTCGCGTCACTCTTCTCGATCGTGCACAACCACCTCGCCGTCGGCGACCGCGAAGTGCATTTCGAGTTCGGCCGTTCGATCGTCGCCGAGTGCGGCGAGCTGATTACGACGGTGCTTTTCAACAAGACCACCGCCACGGGCCGCAAGCTGGTGATCGTCGATGCCAGCATGACCGAGCTGATCCGCCCTGCGCTCTACGGTTCGTACCACAACATCGAAAACATCACCTCGGAAGACGAGGTGCGCGAAAAGTACACCATCGTCGGCACGGCCTGCGAATCGACCGACGTATTCGACGAAAACGTCACGCTTCGCAAGACCCGCCGCGGCGATCTGCTGACCCTCAAGTCGGCCGGGGCCTACGGCATGTCGATGGCGTCGCGCTACAACCTCCACGACCTTCCGGGCGCGGTTTACAGCGACGAAATCCGGTAGACGGGCCGTCTGTAACCCGAACCGCCGAACGCTCCCGAACCGAACCGGACGTCAATCCGCCGAATTCGCATTATGTGGCTGACCCTCGCCTTCACCTCCGCCGCGCTGCTGGGCTTTTACGATGCGGCCAAGAAGCAATCCCTCACGGGGAATGCGGTGCTTCCGGTGCTGTTGCTCAACACCCTCTTCTCGGCGCTTTTCCTGCTGCCGATGATCGTCTCGGCCGAGTGCGGCTTCGGATGGTTCGACGGCACGATACTGGCCGCCTCTTCGGGCACGCTCCGGGCGCACGGACTGGTGCTGCTTAAAGCGGTCATCGTCCTCACTTCGTGGATTTTCGGCTATTTCGCCATGAAGCACCTGCCGATTACCATCGTCGGTCCGATCAATGCCACGCGCCCCGTCATGGTGCTTGTCGGCGCCATGCTCATCTTCGGCGAGCGGCTCAACGCCTGCCAGTGGACCGGCGTCGTGCTGACCCTCCTCTCGCTCTTCCTGCTGAGCCGTTCGAGCCGCCGCGAAGGGGTCGATTTCCGTCACAACGTCTGGATACTCTGTATCGCGGTGGCGGCTCTGGCCGCCGTCGTAAGCGGACTGTACGACAAATATATCATGGCGCGTCTCGACCCGGTCTTCGTGCAGGGCTGGTGCAACCTCTATCTGTTCGGCCTGATGTCGGTCGTCGTCGGCATCCTCTGGTGGCCGCGTCGCCGTACGACCACCCCGTTCCACTGGACTTGGGCCATTCCGCTGATCTCGTTCTTCCTCGTGCTGGCCGATTTCGCCTATTTCTACGCCTTGCACCAGCCCGACGCCATGGTCTCCGTCGTGTCGATGGTCCGCCGCAGTTCGGTCGTCGTCTCTTTCCTGTGCGGGGCAGTGCTGTTCCGCGAGCACAACCTCCGCTCCAAAGCCTTCGATCTGGCCTTTATCCTCGTCGGCATGTTCTTCCTCTGGCTGGGGTCGAGGTAATGACGGCCGTGTCGAAGCGCGGGATTTGCATGCACACCCTTCCGTTTGGGCGCAGACCGGAAGCCGGTTCCGAAACCGCCGGTGTCAAAATAAAAAGACAGCCCATTGCGGGCTGTCTTTTTTATTTGCGGTATCGTCGGCTCCGGTCATATCAGCTGCTCCAGCCGGCTGACCGTCTTTGCGATTTCCGCATCCCCCGGCGCATAGTCTTTCAGCGCTCCCGCCAGATACTGTTCGTAGGCGTAGAGGTCGATCACGCCGTTGCCTGAGAGGTTGAACAGAATCGTCTTGGGCGTCCCCTCCTCTTTGGCCTGCATGGCTTCGCGGATGGCCGCGGCGATGGCGTGCGTCGATTCCGGCGCCGGGATGATGCCCTCGGTCTTGGCGAAGAGAATGCCTGCGGCGAGGGTCTCGGTCTGCGGCAGCGACTGCGCTTCGACGAGTCCGTCTTTGAGCAGCTGGCTGACGATCGACCCCGCGCCGTGGTAACGCAGTCCGCCCGCGTGGATGTCCGACGGCTGGAAATCGTGCCCCAGCGTATACATCGGCAGCAGGGGCGTGAATCCCGCCACGTCGCCGAAGTCGTACTGGAAACTGCCGCGCGTGAGTTTCGGGCAGCTCGACGGCTCGACCGCCACGATCCGGATTTTTTTGCCTTCCGTGAGGTTCTTGCGCAGGAACGGGAATCCCAGTCCCGCGAAGTTGCTGCCGCCGCCGAAGCATCCGATCACCACGTCCGGCTCGGCGTCGGCCATCTCCATCTGCGCCACGGCTTCCTGTCCGATCACGGTCTGATGCAGGATGACGTGGTTCAGCACGCTTCCCAGACAGTACCGCGTATCTTCGGGGTGTTGCAGCGCCACTTCGATCGCCTCCGAAATGGCCAGTCCGAGGCTTCCCGAACAGTTCGGGTCGCGTTCAAGCGCCGCACGGCCCGATGCCGTGAGCGTGCTGGGCGATGCGATGCACTCGGCGCCCCAAGTGTTCATCATCAGCCGCCGGTAGGGTTTCTGGTCGTAGCTGACCTTGACCATGTAAACCTGCAGGTCTATGCCGAAGTGCTTGGCCGCGAATGCGATCGCCGCGCCCCACTGCCCCGCGCCCGTCTCGGTGGTCAGGCGGCGGATGCCCTGCTTGTAGTTGTAGTAGGCCTGCGGCACGGCGGTGTTGGGCTTGTGCGATCCGGCCGGCGAGACGCTCTCGTTCTTGAAATAGATTTTCGCGGGCGTGCCGAGCGCCTTCTCCAGCCCCGTAGCCCGCACGAGCGGCGTGGGTCTCCATATTTTGTAAATCTCCTGCACCTCTTCGGGAATGTCGATGAACCGCTCCGCGGACATCTCCTGATCGATCAGCTCTTCGGCGAAAATGGCGCTCATCTGCTCTTTGGTTACGGGCTGCTTGGTCGCGGGATGCAGCGGGGGCAGCGGTTTGTTGGGCATGTCGGCCACGATGTTGTACCATTGCGCGGGCATCTGATTCTCGGTCAGGCAGAATTTTTTCGTTTTCATAGTCTTTTTTATTTTTCCGTTTGTTTCGTGAAAGTGCAAAAGAAAAAGCCCGCTGTTTACTCTCTCGTAAACAACGGGCTTGTGGCTGGTATCAGGTTTCAACTATACACGCACGGAGCCGCACTCATTGTCCACGAGAGTCAACGAGCGCCACCACCAAGCCTGTATGTTGAAATTGCGAATCATATTCTTTTCGGCAAATATAACGGGTCCGATCCTTAAATCCAAATTTTTCGGCGGATATTTTCGATACCTACATATATGGCGTCGCTCCCTTTTCCGTGCCCGCCTGCCGAAATGCCGGTCCGAAGCGCCGGCGCGATTTAGTGCGCCAATCTCGACGAGATTAACAATTTTTATGTATCTTTGTTCGATTTTAGCATGCCGTTCCGGACGCTGTGACGGCGGCACTTCCCGCCAAGGCGGGGATTCCGGGGCGGCCGGACCTGCAAACGCGGCCTTCCGCCGCGGGGAAGGCGGTCCGGCATGTTGAACTGCAAGAGGAACATTAAAGCTTTTAATTATGAATATTTCGTATAACTGGCTTAAACGCTATCTCGACACCGATCTTCCGGCCGAAGAAATCGCACGGATACTGACCGACATCGGACTCGAAGTCGAGGGTTTCGAGAAGATCGAGACCGTAAAGGGCGGGCTTCACGGCGTCGTGGTCGGCGAGGTGCTGACCTGCACGGACCATCCAGATTCGGACCACCTGCACCTCACGACGGTCGATGTCGGCGCCGGTGATCCCCTGCAGATCGTCTGCGGCGCGCCCAACTGCCGGGCCGGGCTGAAGGTGCTCTGCGCCACGGTCGGCACGGTGCTCTACCCCGGCGGCGGTGACGAGGAATTCAAGATCAAACGCAGCAAAATCCGCGGCGTGGAGTCGCTCGGCATGCTTTGCGCCGAGGACGAACTGGGCATCGGGGCCTCGCATGACGGCATTATGGAACTTCCGGCCGACGCCCGCGTCGGTATGACGGCCAAAGAATACCTCGGCATCGAGGACGACTACCTGATTGAGGTGGGACTCACCCCCAACCGCGTCGATGCCGCGTCGCATATCGGCGTGGCGCGCGATTTGGCGGCTTACCTCAGGAGTCAGGGCCTGAACGCCGAAGTGAAGATGCCCGACGTCTCGGCCTTCGCTCCCGACAACCATGACCTGCCGGTGACCGTCCGCGTCGAGAACCACGAAGCGGCCCCCCGCTACGCGGGCGTGACGGTGAAGAACTGCAAAATAGGCCCTTCGCCTGAGTGGATGCAGAACTGCCTGCGCGCCGCGGGCATCAACCCCAAGAACAATCTGGTCGATATCACCAACTTCGTGCTCTTCGAGCTGGGGCAGCCCCTGCACGCGTTCGACGCGGCGAAGATCGAAGGCCGCGAAGTCGTGGTCCGCACCTGCGCCGAAGGCACGCCTTTCGTGACGTTGGACGGCGTGGAGCGAAAACTGACGGCCGACGATCTGATGATCTGCTCGGCCGAGCGTCCGATGTGCATCGCCGGAGTCTTCGGCGGACTGGATTCGGGCATCGGCGACACGACGACCGACGTATTTATCGAGAGCGCCTATTTCAATCCCGTGTGGGTGCGCAAGACGGCCAAGCGTTTCGGCCTGAACACCGATTCGTCGTTCCGCTTCGAGCGCGGCGTCGATCCCAACATGCAGGTCTATGCCGCCAAGCGCGCCGCCCTGCTGATGAAGGAGCTGGCCGGGGGCGAGATTTCGAGCGACATTACCGACATCTATCCCAATCCTGTCGAAGACTTCAAATTCGACATCTCCTTCGCCCGCATCGACTCGCTGATCGGCAAGAAGATTCCCGAAGATACGGTCCGCACGATCCTCGCCGCGCTGGAAGTGAAGATTCTCGCCGAGAAAGAGGGCGTGCTGAGCGTCGCCGTGCCGCCCTATCGTGTGGACGTGCAGCGCGAAGCCGACCTCGTCGAGGATATTCTCCGCATCTATGGCTACAACAATGTCGAGATTCCCTCGCGCGTCCGCTCGACGCTCTCCTATGCGCCGAAGCCCGACCGCAGCAAGCTGATGAATCTCGCGGCCGATTTCCTGACCTCCAACGGCTTCACCGAGATCATGTCCAACTCGCTGACCAAGGCGGCCTACTACGAGGGGCTGGAGTCCTACAAGGCCGAAAACTGCGTGCGCATCCTCAATCCGCTGAGCGCCGACCTGAACGTGATGCGTCAGACGCTGCTGTTCAACATGCTTGAAGCCGTGCAGCTCAACGCCAACCGCAAGAACGGCGACCTGAAACTCTACGAGTTCGGCAACTGCTATTTCTACGACGAGTCGAAACGCTCGGAGGAGAACCGCCTCGCGGCCTACTCCGAGGAGTACCGTCTGGCGATCGCCGTGACGGGCGTGGCCGAGCCTGCGTCGTGGAACGCCCGGCCGCAGGCTGCGTCGTTCTTCACGCTGCGCGCCGTGGCCGAGAAACTTCTGCGCCGCTTCGGCATCGACATCTATGCGCTCCGGACCGAGACGCTCCAAAACGACCTCTTCGGCGAGGCGCTCTCGATGTCGCTTGGCGGCAAGGAGCTGCTGCAGATCGGCACGGTAAGTTCGAAAATCCGCCGCCGGCTCGACGTCAAGCAGGATGTTTACTATCTGGAGATGAATTTCGACGCGCTTGTGAAATCGACCCGCAAGCATAAGATTGCGGCCGAGGAGCTTTCGAAGTTCCCCGAAGTGAAACGCGACTTGGCCCTTCTGATCGACAAGCAGGTGACCTTCTCTGCGCTGCGCGACGTGGCGTTCGCCACTGAGCGCAAACTGCTCAAGAGCGTTTCGCTGTTCGACGTCTACGAGGGCGACAAACTTCCCGAAGGCAAGAAATCCTACGCCCTGAGCTTCATCCTCGAAGACAAGACCCGCACGCTCGACGAGAAGACGATCGAAAAGGCGATGAAGAACCTCACCGCGCAGTTCGAACAGCGGTGCGGAGCTCAGGTCCGCGGTTGATCCCAATCCGAATGTCGTTCGTCGCATCTCGGTGCGGGTACACGCCCGCCACGGTCATGCCGACGAGCTTATTGACCATAATTGAAGCCGCCTGTTCGTAAGTACAGGCGGCTTTTTTACCGAAACCATGCAACGAACCTCCCGAACGCTCTGCCTGACCACGCTGCTTTTCGCAGCCGGCGCCGCGCTGTTCTTTACCAAGGCGGCGGTGATTCCCTACAAGGTCGCTTATCCGGTCCTGCTGCTGTCGCTGTCGCTCTTTTATCTCCGGCTGAAACCGCTGATTCCGGTCGGCGCGGCGCTCTTGTTGTCGGCCGTCGGCGATGCGGCGGGCGCCGGAGGGATGTTCATTCCGCAGATGCTGTTTTTCGCTTTGGCACACGGAGCCTACATGTGCTACTTCTTGCCGCAGGCGCAAGTTGCGCCCCGGCCTTTTGTCTGGCCGGTGCTGACAGCCCTGCTGCTGTTTCTGTTCGTCTGCATCGTTCCCCGCGCCGCCGATCCGGCCGAACGCGCGGGCGTCGCCGTCTACGGACTCGTCGTCGCGGGCATGCTGTACAGCGCGCTTCAGTACCGCGGAGCGTATGCCGCATGGTTCCGCCTTGCGGCCCTGTTGTTTGTCTTTTCCGACTCCGTGATCGCATGGGGACGCTTCGTCGCGCCCGTTCCCTGCCGGACCTATGTCGTGATGATTACCTATTATGCCGCGCAATACCTCTTCTACCTCTTTGCCGTCAGAGCGGCGACTCTTTCCGACTCTCCGCATTGATGCGGCCGTTGAAATGCCGAGCGGTATTGTAGTGCGATATTGTCATCGCTTATTTAGGCCGGAGGCACACTGTTCGCGTTAGTTGTCTCCGCCAAGGCGGCTCCTTCCGTGTCATAGTCGCTTTTTCGCTCCGTCTTACAGTACCGGCTTTATCTGCGGCGGCTGGATCGTGACGTAGGGCGTGCCGTTGTCGTCGCAGGTCGAGACGATGCGTACGGCTTTCACCGGCCGGCCGGGCTTTAAAGTTATACTGCCCTTTTCCAGATCGCCCGCATGCTCGTATGTCGTGCCGTCGTACGACACCTCGGCATAACCGGTGGTTATAATGGTTTTGGGCAGCTGGCGGTTTCCCGTCTGCAAAAACATTTCGCGGCACTTCACCGGCTGTTCATAGGTGTAGAGTATCCAGTCCTGCTGACGGCAGGCGCGGCGCGTGCGCGCAAGTCCCTTGTAGGCCGAGGCGTTCGTGTAGGGGAACTGCGTGCTTTCGCCCATCGAGGTGGTGATCGTCACGGCGGGCGCAAGGGTCCTGTAGTAGGATTTGTCGGCCACATAGGGACTGCGTCCCGTCTTGTAGCGCGTCAGGAAGCGGTAGAGATGCGGTTTTTCGGTTTTGACGGGGCCGGTGTACCGATGCTCTTCGGGCGAATCGCCTTCGAGGTAGAAGATTTTCGAGCCGTCGTCCGCCACGACGGTGAAGGCGCCCTCCTTGTAGCTTACCTTGGGCGGGAAAAGCCGGAAGCGGATGCCCATGGCCGCCATGCGGTCGTAATGGTCGGTCAGCTCCCTGTAATAGGCGTCCCAGCCTTCGCAGTTGCCGCGCCAAGCTATGCGGGCGAGCGCGCAGATGCGCGGAAAACACATGTAGTCCAGATAGTCGGGCTTTTCGGGCTCGTGCGAAACGTAGGCTTCGCTGAAGAACGTCCCCTGCAGGCCGACGACGTTGCGCATCTGTTCATCGCTGAAGCCCTTTTCGGTGAAGTCGAATCCGAAGACCTTTTTAGCGTCGAAGACCGCCGCCCAGTCGTGCCCCTCCTCCTGCGGCGTCTGCCGCATGTCGAAATAGAAGTATTCGCCCGGCATCACCACGGTCTTGTAGCCTTTCGCCGTTGCGTCGAGACACGCCTTGACGCTCTGCCAGCCGTATACGAGACATTCGCGCGAGAGGCCGCCCGTGGTCACGGCTTCGTTCCACACGCCGGGACGCTTGCCGTTGGCCGCGAGAATCGCCGCCATGCGCTCCATGAAGAGGTCTTCCAATCGGTGCGGATCGGTCATGCCCCGCCGGCTCATCAGCGCCTGACAGTCGGGGCAGCGGTTCCACTGGGTCATGTCCACCTCGTCGCCGCCGACGTGTATGTACTCCGAGGGAAACAGCGCGCATAACTCGCCGAGGATGTCGGTCAGCAGCGCGTAGTTCTCTTCGCGGGCCACGCACCACGCCGAACGGTAGTCGTAACCGTTGGTCGAAACCGTGTCGGGCGGATAGTTGCAGCGTATTTCGGGATGCACCGACGCGATGTTGCGGCTGTGCCCCGGCAGGTCGATTTCGGGGATGATCTCGATGTTGCGCGCCGCCGCATAGCGGATCAGGCCGCGCATCTCGTCCTGCGTGTAATACCCGCCGTACTTCTCGTCCCATTTGCCGTAGACCGGACGCACGGGCGAATCGCCGCCGCGGAAGCCGCCGATTTCGGTCAGTTCGGGATGCGATCTGATTTCGATACGCCACCCTTCGTCGTCTGAAAGATGAAGATGCAATTTGTTGATTCCATGATAGGAAAGCAAGTCTATGTAACGCTTCACTCCAGCTGCGTCGATCCACGTGCGGGCCACGTCCAGCATCATACCGCGGTACGGGAAGCGCGGCGCGTCCTCGACCTTCGTGCAGGCGATTTCGACCGGAAGCGGACAGTTCTTGGCGTATATTTCGGCGGGCAGCAGCCTGAACAGGGCCTGCACGCCGTTGAATACGCCGCCGTACGAACCGCCCGCGATTTCGATCCGCTGCGGGAGCACCGTCAGGCGGAAGGCTTCGCCGCCCAGCGTCGGATCGGTCGAAAGCACGATCGCGTCGTCGGCCGACATACTGTCGCTGGCCGTTTCGACGTTGATATATTCGCGCAGGTAGGCGGCCAGCGGCGCCAGCGGCGTTTCGTAACAGAGCATCGTCCGGGGGCTGATGCGGCAGGCGCCCTCGTAGAAAGCCTGACGGGCCGGCGACGGCTGGGCATGTGCCGTGAGGAAGGTGCAGAGCACACCCGCGAGGGGCAGCAGGTATCGCAGTTTCATGGCGGTACGGAATTTTGTTTCGGACAAAGTTACTTTTTTTCCGCCGAATTGCTACCTTTGCTGAAAATAAATTCCGGCATGGACGGGCGCGCTCAGGCAGATCGGCCGACTCCGCTTCCCGAACAGCCATTGCCGTAAACTGTAACTGAGCATGGAAGATAAACGACTGGAGGCTACGGCCCGTTTGCTCGAAGTGATGAATACGCTGCGCCGCGAGTGTCCGTGGGACCGCGAGCAGACTTTCGATTCGCTGCGGAGCAATACCATCGAGGAGACGTACGAGCTGGCCGACGCCATCACCGACCACAATATGGAGGGCATCAAGGAGGAGCTGGGCGACCTGCTGCTGCATGTGGTGTTCTACTCCAAGCTGGGCGAGGAGGCGGGAGCCTTCGATTTCGGCGAGGTCGCCGATGCCCTGTGCGACAAGCTGATATACCGTCATCCGCATGTCTACGGCGATATTCACGCCAATACGCCCGACGCGGTCAAGGAGAACTGGGAAGCCCTGAAACTCCGCAAGAAAAACCGCAAGAGCGGCACGCTGGGCGGCGTACCCCGCTCGCTTCCGGCCATGGTCAAGGCTTTCCGCGTGGGCGAGAAAGCCGCCGCGACGGGTTTCGACTGGCAGCGGCGCGAGGATGTGTGGGACAAGGTGAAGGAGGAGATCGCGGAGGTCGAAGCCGAGATGCGTTCGGAAGCCCCCGGCTGCCGGGAGAAGCTCGAAGGCGAATTCGGCGACCTGTTCTTCGCGCTGGTCAATGCGTCGCGGCTCTACGGCATCGACCCCGAATCGGCGCTGGAACGTACGAACAAGAAGTTCATCCGCCGCTTCAATTGCATGGAGGAAAAGGCTGCCGCCGAAGGACATACGCTCCACGAGCTTCCGCTCGAAAAGATGGAGGAGTACTGGCAGGAGGCCAAACACGAAGAGACATTTAACAGCATGTGTCCGCACTAATGCCAAGTCCCCTCCGAGGAGGGGATTTAGGGGAGGGTCAGACCTGAAAACACGGCTTTGCCGTGAATGTCCGCCCTCGGACACGCGGAGACGATACAAAAGCGAAGTGACATTTAATAGCATATAAACTTATGGCTTTGATTAAAAAGGTGCGGGGACATACGCCCGCAATCGGTGAAAATACGTTTCTGGCCGAGACGGCCGTCATTCTGGGCGACGTGACCATCGGCCGCGACTGTTCGATCTGGTACAACGCCGTATTGCGCGGCGACGTGAACAAAATCGTCATCGGCGACCGCACGAATATTCAGGACGGCGTGGTCCTGCACACGCTTTACGACGGTTCGCCGCATCCGTCGCAGACCATTATCGGCAGCGACGTGTCGGTGGGCCACAACGCTGTCATTCACGGTGCGCGCATCGGCGACAACTGCCTGATCGGCATGGGCGCTACCCTGCTGGACAACGCCGTGGTTCCGTCGGGCTGCATCATCGCGGCCAACGCATTGGTGCTCTCCAACGCCCAGCTGGAACCCAATTCGGTGTATGCGGGCGTGCCGGCCAAGAAGGTCAAGGAGGTGACGCCCCAGCAGCGCGAGGAGATCATCCGCCGCACGGCCCGCGACTACATGCTCTATGCGTCGTGGTTCAAAGAGGAGGAGTAAACGGCGGATGGGGCTGCAACCGAAATATTCCGACCTGATTCTCAATCTGCTGGTGGCGCTGGCCGTCAGTCTGGTCGTCAATTTCTCCTACGTGCTGCTGCTGATCGTCGATCAGAAGAGCGACGGACAGCCGCGTCCGGCCAAGGCGAGCGTCATTGCGCGCGGCGAGGAAGGAACGCTGCGGGTAAGTCCCGACGGCCACGGCTACATCGTCTACGAGAACGGCGACAGCGTCTATGTGATGATGCAGCGCATCTACCGGATGAACCTGAAGGACGGCGACCGTCTGGTGGCGAATCTGGCCGCGCCGCGCCGTCACGGGGCGCATCCGGTGATGACCGAACTGCGCATGCGCAACGGCGAGGAGTTCGATTACAGCACGCTTTTCAACCGGCCTTCGAAAACGACGGAACTCGCGCTGCAGCTCTTCTATTATCTGGTCGTTTCGTTCATCATGCTTTCAATCCTCACCTCCGTCCGCCGCAGGTACACGCCGGGCCGCTTCGTGCGCCACTGCATATGGTGCGTGCTGGCCGCCGCCGCGCTGTATATGGTCGCGCCGGTCACGGAGTGGCGTTCGGGACGCATCATGCTGAACTGCATGGGCGACCATATTTTCGACTACATGCTGCTGCTGAAGTGTTCGTTCGCCGTGGCGGTGTCGATGCTCTACGGCTGGGTCTACGTGCTCAATTCGAAGCAGCAGGCCGTCGTCATGGAGAACGAGCGGCTCAAGAACGAGAACCTCACGACCCGCTACAACATGCTCGTGGGACAGATCAACCCCCACTTCTTCTTCAATTCGCTCAATTCGCTGGCGATGCTCGTGCGCGAGAAGCACGACGAGAAGGCGCTGACCTACATCGACCAGCTCTCCTATACGTTCCGCTACATCATCCAGAACGGACAGAGTACGCTGATGACGCTCGACGAGGAGCTGAAATTCGTCGAGGCGTACAGCTACCTCTTCAAGATACGCTATGCCGACAAGCTCTTCTTCGACATCGACATCGAGGAGAAGTACCGCACGTGGACGCTTCCGGCGCTCTCGCTGCAGCCGCTGATCGGCAATGCCGTCAAGCACAATACCATAACCCGCAGCAAGCCGTTCCATATTTCGATCCGCACCGAGAACGGCTGGCTGGTGGTCTCCAATCCCAAGGTGCCGAAGCTCGAACCCGAACCTTCGACCGGCATCGGACTGGAGAACCTGCGCAACCGCTGGCACCTGATAACCGGCCGCGACATCGAAATCATCGACACCGACAAGGAGTTCGTCGTGCGGATGCCGCTGCATACCCCCCTTGCAGGATGAAAGCACTGATCATAGAGGACGAAACCGCCGCCGCACTGAACCTGAAAGCCATTCTGAAACAGGCGGCTCCCGACATCCGTGTCGTCGATACGCTCGAAAGCGTCGAGGAGAGCGTCGATTGGCTGCGCGCCAACCCCCAGCCCGACCTGCTGTTCATGGACATCCATCTGGCCGACGGCGATTCGTTCCGCATATTCGACGCCGTGGAGGTCACGGCGCCGGTGATCTTCACGACGGCCTACGACCGCTATGCGCTGGAGGCCTTCAAGGTGAACAGCATCGACTACCTGCTCAAGCCGCTCAATGCGGCCGACGTGCAGCGGGCGCTCGGCAAGCTCATGCGGCTGTCCAAGGGCGAGCGCAGCGATTACGGTTCGCGCGTGCGCACGCTGGCCGCGGCGCGCCGCGAGCAGACCTTTCTGGTGCATGTCCGCGACAAGATCATTCCGCTCAAACGCGAGGATATCGCATTCTGCTATACCTGCAACGAGAAGGTGACGGCCTATACCTTCGCCGGGGCGTCCTATCCGCTCGACAAGACGCTCGAAGCGCTGCAGGCCGTCCTGCCCGAAGCCGATTTCTTCCGCGCCAACCGCCAGTTCATCGTGGCGCGCCGCGCCGTGAAGGAGATCGCCGTGTGGTTCGGCAGCCGTCTTTCGTTGAGTCTCGTGCTCGAAACTCCTGAGCGCATCGTCATTTCTAAGGCCCGCGTCCCCGAATTCAAGGCGTGGCTCACGTCCGTTCAACCCGCCGAATAGGCGTTTGACCCTGAGCTTCGGGCGTTTGACCCGCATTGCCGTTCCGTTTTTCCGGTTTGGCCTTACCTTTGCATCGTAAGGGGACCGAAACGGGTCCGATTGACGGATTGAATTAACCATTGATATTTGAGATTATGAAAAAGAGAATTTTTGCAGTCGCCGCGGCTTTGTGCCTGCTGGCCGGAACGGGCGCTTTTGCGCAGGATTCGAAGAAGGCTCCGATGATGAAGGAGCGGCCGACGGCCGAGCAGATGGCCCAGCGCAGGACCGAACGCATGACCGAGAAGCTGAACCTCAGCGAAAAGCAGTCGAAGCAGCTCTATGAGGTCAACCTGCAGGATATAAAGGAGATGCAGGCGCAGGCCGAGCAGATGCGCGCATACCGCAAGGCGCAGGCCGAGAAGATGAAAGGCATCCTCACGCCCGAACAGTTCGAGCAGTGGAAGCAGATGCAGGGGCCGCGTCACGGCATGAACCGCGGTCCCCGGATGAAGGACGGCCGGGGCGACAAGGCCGCCGTGCGTGAAGGCCGCAAGTGCGCCCCCTGCGCGGGGGATAGGAAATGCGACGGACCGCGCTCCGGAAAGGAGAAAAAGTGAGGTTAGGAAAATCGACCGGTTTGTTGCAGTCGGGGCGTCGGTTGTCGGCTGACGCCCTTTTTTTGTCGATTCACCCCTTGTCGAAGGGCCGTATGCGGGAAAAAAGTTATTTTCGCATGCGCAAAATCAGAAAGTACACAGAACATTAAGATGAAACGGCTACTACTCTCAACCCTATTCCTGTTTTTCGCCGTGGCCGCATTCGCCCAAAAGGGTGCGGTCAGCGGAACGGTGCTTGACGCCGATACCGGCGAAAGCGTTGCCGGAGCCGTGCTGGAGGTCGCTCCGGTCAAGACTCCGGATCAGAAACAGTATTTCACTTCCGGCTATAAAGGCGCCGTGGCGATTCCTTCGCTGCCCTACGGCGAATACAGACTCACCGTCTCCTTCCTCGGTTACAACAATTACGAAACCACCTTCCGGGTGGCGGCCGGCAAACAGAACATCGGCAGGATCGAACTCAAGCCCGGCGTGCAGATCGAAACGGTCGTCAAGGAGGCCAAGGCGCTGCGCACCTCGCAGAAGGGCGATACGGTAAGTTACAACGCCGGAGCCTTCAAGGTCACCAACGACGCCGACGTCGAGGGGCTGCTGAAGAAGATGCCCGGCATCACCGTGTCGGACGGTACGGTCGAGGCGCAGGGCGAGCAGATCAAGAAGGTTTTCGTCGACGGCAAGGAGTTCTTCGGCGAGGACGTGACGACGGCCATCAAGTCGCTTCCGGCGCAGGCCGTGGACCGTGTGGAGGTCTATAACAAGCTGAGCGACGCGGCCGAATTTTCGGGCATGGACGACGGCGAGGGCTACAAGGCCCTCAACATCGTTACGCACGCCAACATGCGTCAGGGGCAGTTCGGCAAGCTCTATGCCGGTTACGGTTACGACGCCGACACCAAGACCGAAGCCAAGAACAAATACGTCGTGGGCGGCAACGCCAATATCTTCAGCGGCAGCAGCCGCGTGTCGGTCATCGGCCTGTTCAACAACATCAACCAGCAGAACTTCTCGTTCGAGGATATTCTGGGCGTTTCGGGCGGTTCGGGGCGCGGACGCCGCGGCGGCGTGGGCCAGTATATGGTGCGCCCCCAAAGCGGCGTGGCGTCGGTGAACGCCATCGGCGTAAACTACTCCGATACGTGGGGCAAGCGCGATCAGGTGTCGTTTCAGGGCAGCTATTTCTTCAACAATACCGACACGAGAAACCGTTCGACGATCGACAAATGGTACGAGTCGCCGATGCCCGTGGATACGCTCTCGACGCGCGGCTACTCGGATACCGAGTCGTATAACCACCGCTTCAACGCCCGTCTGGAGTGGAAAATCTCCGACAACCAGAATCTGATGGTCCGTCCGAGCTTCAGCTACCAGTCGAACGACCCGCTGAGCACGACGCAGGGCTGGCAGTTCGGCGAAAGCGGTTACAGCCGCACCGAGAACCGCAGCGACGCCCTGCGCCACGGTTACAACGTGCGGACGAACGCCGTTTACCGCGCCAAACTGGGCAAGGACGGCCGTACGATCACCGTGGACGGCGACGTGAACTACTCGGACAACACCAACAACTCGAACTCCTTCTCGAACGTGCTGCCGCTCTCGGACCTCCGGCCCGACGGCGTCGACGCGCCGTGGGGATGGGACACGACGGGCTACACGCGCCTGCGCTACCTGCGCGACCTCGCGCCGTCGAGCAGCTACCGCCTGCGCGGACAGTTCTCCTACACGGAACCCGTCGCCAAATATGCGCAGGTAAGCCTTCAGTACCGCATTTCGTACGATTATCAGGAGCGCGACAAGAAGTCGTATATCACCGGCGCGGATTATTCGATCGCGGGACTGGCGCCCGACGGAGCGCTTTCGAACTCCTACCGGAGCAACTACCTGACGCAGAGCGCAGGTCCCGGCTTCCGCTATTCGAAGGAGCGCAATACGTTCATCGCCAATGTCTTTTATCAGCGTTCGTCGCTCGACGGGCAGATCGTGCGGGACGACGCCGACAAGATCAGGCATTCGTACAACAACGTGACCTATTTCATGATGGGACAGTTGAACATCAACCGCGAGAATTCGCTGCGGCTCTACGTATCGTCCTATACCGACAACCCGTCGATCACCGACCTGCAGAACGTGGCCGACGTATCGGACGCCCAGAATATCACCAAGGGTAATCCCGATCTGAATCCGACCTACAGCCACCGCGTCAATTTCCACTACATCAATTCCAACGTCGAGAAGGGCCGGACCTTCATGTGGATGTTCTCGATGCAGAACACCTCCGACTACAATGCGACGCACGTGGTGTCGAATCCCGGCACGATCACGTTGGGCGACGTGCAGTACAAGCCCAACTACTACTCCACGCCCGTCAATCTCGACGGCTACTGGAGCCTGCGGACGCACCTGAGCTACGGTTTTCCGATCGGCTTCCTGAAGAGCAACTTCAACGTGATGGCGGGCGTCAGCTACTCGCTTACGCCGAGCATGCTGGGCGGAGAGGTGGACGCCGACGGATTCATCACGGGCGGCAAGCGCAACGACACGAGCAATATCGGCTACGACTTCAACACGGTGCTGGGCAGCAATATTTCCGAAAACGTGGACTTCACGCTCTCGTGGAACGGCACCTACAACGAAGCGACCAACTCGCTGGGCGAGTCAGGTTCCAAAAACCGCTACTTCAACCACCGGGCGCAGGGCAACATGAAGTTCGTCTTCCCGCTGGGCTTCACCTTTACGGGCAGCGTGGCTTACACGCAGTATATCGGTTTCACGAACGATTACGACGATTCGTACCTGCTCTGCAACGCATGGATCGGCAAGAAGATATTCAAGAACAAGCGCGGCGAGATCATGTTCGGCGTGAACGACCTGCTCAACCGCAACAAGGCTTTCGCCCGCACGACGGGTTCGGGATGGACGCAGAATGCGACCAACAGCGTGATCGGCCGTTATTACATGGTGCAGTTCACCTACAACCTGCGCCGCTTCGGCAAGAAGGGGTCGAAGAACATCTCCGATTACGACGGGGTCGTGCAGTCGGGACCCCGCCGCATGGGACCCGGCGGTCCGGGCGGGCCGCCTCCGGGTATCTTCCACGGTCCGCGGTAACCAGTGCGGTTCGGACAAAAAAGACGTCAGGTGCAATGCCTGACGTCTTTTTTGTGATTATGCCGGAAGCCTGCTTCCGCTTCGCTTCGTCCTTGTGCCGGTGTGCCGGGCCGATGGCCGTCCCTTTTTGCGGACGGGACGGGGCGGTTCCTGCGGATGCTTGGGTGTCGCCGTCACTTTTCCGGTTCGGAGGTGTGCGGCGCCGGGATGTCGTCCTTGTCCGCGCGGTTGAGCACCAAGTGGATGCCGATGCAGGCCAGACCGCCGTATACGAGGGCCAGAATGCAGAGCATCCTGATTTCGGACAGCACTTCGGAGAGCGACGCTCCCATGCTCTGGATGCGGATAAAGGCGTTTACGCCGTGGCTGCTGGGGAATATCTGCCCCAAGTTGAACAGCCAGTCGGGAATGCCTTCGCGGGGATAGGAGACACCGCTGAGCATCAGCAGCGGAATCGAGGTCCACAACAACAGCAGCAGCGAATTCTCGCGGTAGCGGAAGAGCGTCGAAATGGCGATTCCCAGCGCGATGCAGGCCGCCATGTACGCCAGCATGAAGACCACGATTGTGCCCGTCGCGCCGTTCATCGGATAGTGGAACAGCCTGTAATGCAGACCGAGGATGTAGAACGTCGTCACGGAATAGATCATGCCGTAGACCAGCGCTTTGCCCAGCACGATCGGGAGCGTGGACATCCGCTTGCGGTCGGGCGGACAGAGTTTGCGGTACAGCCCGAATTCGCGCCATGTGCCGCCGATCATGCCGATGCCGATGAGCATCGTCTGCTGGATGATGACCATGATGATCGCGGGCATGACGAACGTGCCGTAGCCCAGATAGGGGTTGAACAGGTTGTGGGACTGGTAGATGACCGGCTGGGTCGTGGCCTGCGCCTGCGGGAGGTTGGCTCCCTTGGCGATCAGACGCTGGAATTCGACCATCGCGCCCGTGGCGCCGATCGAAGTCACGACCTCCTGAAACACCTGCCGGTACATGAGGAAGTAGCTGGCGTCGGCGTAGATCGCGACGTTGGCCTGCAGGCCGCCGAGCAGTTTCTCCTCGTAATCCGACGGAATGTAGACCACGCCGTAGATCTTGCGTTTGAAGAAGAGATCCTTGGCCTCCTCCATGCTCGTCGGGTTGTAGGCCACATAGGTGTTCGGCCCGGCGTTGAAGGTCTCGATCAGGCTGCGGCTGGTCGGCGTGCGGCATTCGTCCACCACGCCGATCGGCACGTTGCGGAGCACCTGCGCCCCGTAAGCCATCGAGTAGACGGTGGCGTAGATGATCAGCGCGAGAACGAGGATCAGGACCACGCCCGCATCTGTGAAGATCGTGCGGAACTCGTTGCGCATGACCGACAGCATCTGCTGCCAATAAGAGGTCATCTGATGTGTGAAACGGCTCATGCTATAACCTCCCCCAGTATTTTTCCTCCGTGCAGATGGTCCGCAGGCGCGGCAGGCACAGAAGCGGTAAGACAATGAACAGCGACATGTAGCACATGTCGGGCAGCGAGCAGACGACCGGGGCGCCCCGCAGCATCTGATCGACGAAGATGTCGGTGTAGTAGGTGAACGGGAAGAGCCTGCTCAGGTACTGCATGGCGGGCCACATGGCCATGATCGGGAACGTGAGTCCCGAAAAGGTGAAGGCCAGCACCGAATAGCCGCCGCCGATCGAGAGCGAAAGGCGCAGGTTCGACAGCAGCGAGACGATGAAGACCGCGATGGCCTGATAGCTCATCACGAAGAGCAGCGTGCTCAGCAGGATGACCGTCAGACTGCCGTTCAGGGGCACGCCGACGACCTTGAAGATGATCAGGAACATGACCAGCGACATGAGGAACATCACCACCGTCACTGGCAGGACCTTCCCCAGCAGTGCGGCCGATACCGAGCCGTTGCCCGTCTCGATCCATTCGCGCGCCGTACCCTTCTTAAGCTCCGTGCCGATGGTGAAGACCGTCACCATGACGATGAAGATCAGGAGCATCATGGGCATAAAGCTCGGCGAGAGGTAATAGCCGTAATTGATATAGGGATTGAACAATACGTGCTTGTTGAACCGCACGGGCATCAGCTGCGCCATGGCCTGCAGCTCGGTGAGTCCCTGTTTGGTGAGCAGCTGGATCTGGATGCCGCCCGAAAAGGTCGTCACGGCGGTCTGAATGTCTTTCGACAGCAGGCCGTTCACCGTGATGTTCGTTCCCGATATGTAGGTCTCGATATGCGTCTGGCTGTTGCTCAGGATGTTTTTCTCGAAGAATGCCGGAATCTGCACGATCGCCATGATCTTGCCTTCGCGCATCAGCCGTTCGCCTTCGTCCATGTCCTGAATGCCGTACGACACCATTGCCGTCGCCGTGTCGTCGATCATCTGCGTGACCTTGCGCGAGAGCGAGGTGTGGTCCTGATCCAGTACCGCGATCGGAATGTCGCGCGCCACGCCCTTGTTGAACAGCAGGGCGAAGAACGCGAACGACACGACGGGCAGCACGAGCATCAGCACGAAATACATCGGCTGGTGCGCGAGACGCGTCAGTTCCCGTCGCAGAACGGCATAGGTATTACGCAGGAAATTCAGCATCGCACTCTCCTACTTCCCGATCAGGTCCCAGTCCACGAGTACGCTCATTCCCGGACGCATGTTTTCGATATGCGTCGTGGGCTTGGCTTTGACGGCGAAGGTGCGGATGTCGAAACCGCCCTGCGTGCGGGTCGCCGACCACGTTGCGAAGTCGGCCTGCACGGCGATATAGGTCACCTCGAACTCCACGTCATACCCCAGCGCCGGCACGTAGCCGCTCATGCGGGTGCCGACCCGAATCGCGGGGAGCAGGGTCTCCTTGATATTGAAAGTCACCCACATGTCGCTCATGTCGAGGATCGCCACCACGGGATAGCCGCTGCCGACCAGCTCGCCCTGCTCGGCGATGATGGTCGAGACCTCGCCCGTGACGGGCGAATAGACCATGGCGTCGCTGATGTAGGATTCGACTTCGCTGACGGCTCCTTCGGCCTGACGGACACGGGCCGCGGCAGCCTCCTTGTCCTCCTTGCGGGCGCCGTCCATGGCCAGATTGTACTGCGCTTTGGCGGCCAGCGCCGTGGCTTCCATGGCTTTGTAGTTGGCCGACGCTTCGTCCATCTTCTGTTCGGGGACTACGCCCTGCTCGTAGAGGTTTTTCACGCGCTCGTAGGTCTTGCGCGCCAGTTCCAGCCCGGCCTGCGCCTTCTCCCACATGTTCATGGCCGCTTCGATCTGCTGGATGCGGGCGCCGGCTATGGCGGCCTGATCCAACGCCGCGGCCGCGCTCTTGACCGCTTCGGCCTGCTGGAGCTTGGCTTCCAGTTCGGGCGTCGAGAGCGTGTAGAGCAGCTGCCCCTTCTCCACGCGGTCGCCCTGCTCGACTTTCATGTCGTCGATGCGGCCCGGCACTTTCGACGAGGCCTTGTAGGTCGTGCACTCCACCGTGCCCTGAATCAGCGTCGGGGTCGATCTGCGGAGGTACCAGCTGATCAGTACGACCGACACGATGATGACCACGGCGGCCGCGATGATTCCAATGATGTTGCTGCGTT